>ENA-OQKQ01000431-OQKQ01000431.1-human-gut-metagenome-genome-assembly--contig:-NODE-431-length-14381-cov-3.824470_pt1 | contig 14381 bp, 15 predicted proteins | sample MGYA00242651_ERZ504803 | MGnify/ENA primary metagenome ERZ504803 (study PRJEB26092, sample SAMD00036380) | human gut metagenome | host: Homo sapiens | study: EMG produced TPA metagenomics assembly of...
GCGACCGCCTGAACGGCCTGTGCATGCTGACCTGCGGTGCTGCCATGTTCGACCCCAAGATGCTGAGTGATATGATGGAGAAGGGCTTCTTTGTGGCCCAGATGTACGGCCTGACCGAGACCTGCGGCGACGGTGCATGGAACTCCTCGCAGGAGGCAAAGTACCTGACCAGCGTGGGCCATGTGGACCTCAGCTGTGAATACAAGCTGGACGACGGCGAGCTGTGCATGCGCGGCGACAGCATCATGCTGGGCTACTACAAGGACCCGGAAGGCACTGCAGAAGTCATCGATGCAGACGGCTGGTTCCACACCGGCGACATTGCCCGGGTGGAAGAGGACGGCTACATGTACCTGACCGGCCGCAAGAAGAACGTGATCATTCTGGACAGCGGCGAGAACGTGAGCCCCGAGGAGCTGGAAAAGCTGCTGGTGCCCTGTGCGGACATTCAGGAGTGCATCGTGAAGGAAAAGGACAAAAAGATCTGTGCCCTCATCTACTGTGACCCTGCAAAGCAGGATGCGGTGAAGGAGTTCGTCACTGGGGTCAACCGCGGCCTGCCGCTGTACAAGCGCATGGTGACGGAGTTCAGCGCACAGCCGCTGCCCCGCAACGCCATGGGAAAACTGCTGCGCTGAACACAGGAGGAAACAGAACAATGCGTAAGATCAGAGTGCTGGATAATGTCTACGACCTTATCACCATCAACATGGAAGACCGCTTCAAGGATAATGTGGCCTTCCGCTTCTACGACACCGCAAACGATGCCGTGACCACCATCCTCTATAAGGATTATGTGCAGGATATCCGCAAGGCGGTGAATTACTTCCAGTCCACCATCCCGGAGATCAAGGGCAAAAAGATCTGCCTGCTCACCAAGAACAGCTACGAGTATGCCGTGAACACCTTTGGCGTGGTGGCGGCCGGTGCGGTGCTGGTGCTGCTGAACCAGCGCAAGAGCTGGGACGAGCTGAGCTACGAGCTGGGCCTTGTGGAGCCGGATGCCATCCTGACCGATGGCGACGACTACGGCTTCAACGACCAGCTCAAGGCTGCCTACGGCGATATCCTCCGCCCCATGGATGGCTTCCGGAGCTATGAGCCTGCGCAGCTGACCCGCTGCATCGACCACGAAGCCCTGATGGTCCTGATGTTCACCTCCGGTACCACGGGCCGCAGCAAGGGCGTGATGCTGAGCGAGAAGAATTTCTTCTCGGTGATGCGTGCCCACACCCAGATCGGTGAGCACATGATGGCGTATAAGCACGAACCGGACCTCGTCATGAGCCAGTACACTGTGCTGCCCATGTTCCATCTGGGCGCTTTCATCTGCCTGTTCTCCTGGGCCCACGCAGGCTGGGCGCTGAACGTCAGCAGCGACATCCGCAACTTCTATAAAGAGGTAAAGCGGATGCCCAGTCAGGCCATGGCGGTGGTGCCGGTCATTATGAACTCGCTCCACCACGATGTGATGCGCGGCCGCAAGGATCGTCTGGGTGAGCTGTGGGTGCCCATCTGCTCCTCTGCCATGTTCGACCCGCAGGTGATGCTGGATATGGCGGAACACGGCATGTTCGTGGTGCAGACCTACGGCAGCACCGAGACCTGCGGCGACGGCATCATCAACTACGCACAGGACGCAAAGCACATCGGCGCTGTGGGTCAGGGCAACGATTATCTGGACTACAAGATCGCCGAGGATGGCGAGCTGTGCATGCGCGGCGACAGCATCATGCTGGGCTACTACAAGGACCCGGAGGCCACCGCCGAGGTCATTGACGCGGACGGCTGGTTCCACACTGGCGATCTGGCCCGCAAGGACGAGGACGGCTACTATTTCCTGACCGGCCGCAAGAAGAACCTCATCATTCTGGACAGCGGCGAGAACATCAGCCCCGAAGAGCTGGAAGGCATCGTGGGCAAGTGCGAAGCCGTGAAGGAATGTGTTGTAAAAGAAATGGGCAAGAAGATCGGCGTGGTGGTCTATTGCGACGAGGACAAACAGCAGCAGGTGCGGGACTTTATCACCGAGGCAAACCGCACCCTGCCGCTGTACAAGCGTATGAGCGCAGTGGAGTTCAGCACCGAGCCGCTGCCGCGCAACGGTGCAGGCAAGCTGCTGCGCCAGTGATACGGATGCGATCGAATGCCCGGATGCATAAATGGGCCGGCAGACCGGCAGACTGAAAACAGGAGTTCCGACAAAAAACAAAGCTTTGTTGCCGGAACCCTTGCGCACAGGAGAGAATCAGGGTATTATTATGGAAAGGCATAGGAGATTGTGCCTATTATCCGTCACGGAAAGGAAGAAAATTTCTATGGAACGAGCAGAGATCATTTCCCAGATCCTGGCCATCCTGGAGGATGTTGCCGAGGTCTCTCCCGAAGATGTGAATGAGAACAGCGTCCTGATGGACGATCTGGATCTGTCCTCAATGGAGATCCTGACCATTGTGGCAGACCTCGAGGAGACCTTCGGCCTGCGCATCCCTGAAAAGGAGCTGCGCAACTTTGTGACCATAGGGGATCTGGTGGATTATCTGGCGGCAAACGCGGGGTAACAGTTCATGAATGAGTCGCAGCGCTCGACGGAGTACATCTTTCAGGGAACGATGTACTTCTTCCGTCGGGAGAAGATCCTGTGTCGGTACCAGTTTGCGCTGCAGGATGCGGTGGAACCCGCTCTTTTGCAGCGCGCACTGGACGCGGCGCTTTCGGCCGCACCGTACTATCGGGTACAGCTGGTGCAGGAAAAGCGGAGCTTTTTTCTGGAGCCGAACCCGAACCCCTGCCTTGTGTATCAGGGCAGTGCACAGCGCGATATCCCGGAGGAAACGAACGGCTATCTTTTCAGCGTGAGCTGTGAGGGGGACACCGTCTATTTTGACTGGTATCATTTCCTCATGGACGGCCACGGGGTGTCGCCCTTCCTCACCCGCATTCTGGAACAGTACTGCAACCTGCGCTATGGCACGGCGTTTGCAAACACGCCCATCGTGTGCAGCCCGGCCTATGACATCGAGGCCATGATGGAAAAATATCCACCCCTCACAGCCACCGAGAGCACGATGCAGAGAGATGTGGTGCAGACCTACGAGGGCAGGATGCGCCGCACCCGGGTGCGGCTGACCAAGCAGAGCCTTGTGGACAGGGCAGTGGAGAACGGCGTCAAGCCCTTTACAGCGCTGGCCGGTCTGCTGAGCCTTGCGCTGCGCAGCTATCTGGGCAAAGACGAGATCCAGTATTCCTACTCGGCAGATACCCGCAGGGAAGCGGGCGTGCCGGATGCCCTTTACAACTGCGTGTGCTCCTTTCAGAGCGGAGTGAAGCTGAACGATGATACCCGCCTTGCGGACATCGTGCCGAAAATGGATGCCGAGGTGCTCCGCACCCTGCAGCCGGAGGCAAAGCTGCGCCAGATGGTCCAGCAAATGAGCTGGGTGTACAAGGTGGACCAGCAGAAAGCGCCCCTGCGCATCAAGCAGAGGGTGTTCCAGATGGGCGAGTACATCAGCGGTGTCCTGGCGGATTTCTGGCTCAGCTATCTGGGAAATCCGCTGCTGCCGGCCACGCAGGAGCTTCAGAAGTACACCAAAGACTTCAACGTCTGGGTCCCGCCGGATGGCGGCTCCATGGGCGTGGAAGCCTCCAGCCTGAACGGCATTATCACCCTGTGCATCGAGAACAAGGCCGAAATGCCAGGCCTTGCCGGGATGATCCGCACCGCCTTTGAAAAAGAGGACATCACGGTGCTGGAAGCCGTGGATCTGGATACATAAGTACAGAACATAAAAAGCACTCTTTCCGGGCAGGAAAGGGTGCTTTTTTGCGTCTTATTCGGTCCGTGCAGGCCGTGTGGTCACCTCGCCGCAGCGCAGAGCCTCCTGCCGGCCGTTCTCCCGCTGGATGACCAGCCGCCCTTCCTCGTCGATGGCAAGGGCCTTTGCGGCGTAGGTCTCGGTCTCGGCACACACCGTCACCCAGTGGCCGGGCACAAAGCACCGGGCGCGGTACTCATCCAGACAGTCAAAGCCGGGGCAGAGGGCCAGTAGTTCCCGGGCAATGGCCCCGGCCAGCGCGGCCCGGCTCACCGGGGCAGGCCCGCCGGGGTACAGGCTCCCGGCTCTGCGGGCCAGCTCCTCCGGCCAGTCGGCAGCGGTGGAGGTAAGGTTCAGTCCGATGCCGACCACCAGCCATTCCAGCTGTCCGCTCTCGAGGTCGGTCCCCGCTTCGGTCAGGATGCCGCAGACCTTTCTGCCCTGATAGTACAGGTCGTTGACCCACTTGACGGCAAGCTCCAGCCCGCAGAGCTTTTTCACGGCACGGCAGACCGCTACCGCGGCGCTGATGGTAGCGGTCTGGGCATTGGCGGCGGGCATTTCCGGGCGCAGCAGCACCGAGCAGTAAACGCCCTTGCCTGCCGGGCTTTCAAATCTCCGGCCCAGCCTGCCGCGTCCGGCGCTCTGGTGGGCGGTGAGCACCAGCGTGCCATGGGGTGCACCATCCAGCGCCAGCAGCTTTGCCGTGCGGTTGGAGCTCTCCAGCGTGTCATATAAATAGATGGGTGCAGGGTAGTCCCCGATGGCTTCGGTGCAGAACGGGTCGCCGCCTGCTAGCCGGTAGCCCCGGCGGGGCGCAGCTTCCAGCGCGTACCCTTGGGCCGTGAGGGCCGCAGCGGCCTTGTGCACGGCAGCGCGGCTCACGCCGAGGGTCTCGGCCAGCTGCTGGCCGGAAACGTAGCTGCCCCCGGCAGCGGAAAGTGCCTGCAAAAGTGCCTGACGGGTACTGACAGCCATGGCCGAATGCCTCCTTTTGTGCTATACTACTTCTATTGTATCATAAAAATAAAGTTTTTGCAGGATTTTGAACGGCTGTTTCGTATGAATGTGCAGAAGGGCAGCGCAGGGGCTGCACTTCGTCGGACCGGGACGAAACTGAAAGGAGGTGGGCAGGCCGTTGACAACCTTGGAATTCAGCGCGATGGTGCAGAAATACCAGTCGCTCGTATATACGGTCTGCCACCAGCTGGTGCCGGATGCCGGCGATGCGCAGGACCTGACGCAGGAGACCTTTCTGGCGGCATGGCGGGCCATTGACCGCTGCCCGTCCGGGTTTGAAAAACAGTGGCTGGCACGCATCGCTGCCAACAAGTCAAAGGACTATCTGCGCAGCGCATGGGTGCGCAGGGTGAACATTCCCGGCGACGATGTGCTGGCGCTGGAAGGTGCGCCGCCCGGCACCCAGCCGGAACAGCAGGTGCTGGATGCTCTGGGCGAGGAAGAGCTCACCGCCATGATCCTGGACCTGCGGGAGCCCTACAGAACGCCTTGCCGTCTGGTGCTGCTGGAACAGCACACCATGGCCGAGGCGGCACAGCTGTGCGGCCGCCCGCCCAAGACGGTGGAAGCACAGATCTACCGGGCAAAAAAGATGCTGGCACAGCAGATACTACAGCGTGAAAACGATGGAAAGGAGTGCGTACATGGAACTGTTTGACAAAAACGGCTGCCTGACCGACGAAGGCCTGCAGGCCCTGCAGGCAGGCGGGCTGGATGAGCTGGGCCGGCTGGAAACCGCCGAGCATTTATCCTACTGCGATAAATGCATGGACCGCTACACCGCTCTGCTGACGGCAGATGCGCTGGAAACGCCGCCCCACTCCGCGCACAAGGCGGTGATGGCCGCTATCTGGGTGCGGCTGATGCAGAACACATGGGGCCGTGCCGCAGTGGCCGGTGTGGCGGCGGTGCTGGCCTTTACCATGTGGCGCTCCGGCACTATAGACCAGCTGCTGAATTTCCGGCAGGAGCTGCACACATGGACACCGGAGACCAGCCAGAGCCAGACCGAAGAAGCCTTGCAGCTGGGCAAGCCGGTGGAAGATGGCCGACCGTCCGCCCAGCCGGAAATACTGGGAAAGCCAATGGACGACGACAAGCCGAAGCAGCAGGCTTCGCTGGCAAAAGCACTCAATGACCTGCTGTTCGGAGCCGGCGGCCCTGCAGCAGAAAAATCAAAAATTCGCCACTTGCAGATCAAACGAAATAAGGAGATCGATTATGATGAAAAACGGAATCCTGACCTTTCTCTTCGCCTTTTGCCCGGGCGCAGGCCAGATGTATCAGGGCTACATGAAGCGCGGCCTTTCGCTCATTACCATGTTCTGCGTGGCCTTTGGTGCGGGCACTCTGCTGGAAGTTTTGTATGTAGCCATGCCCATTGTGTGGATGTACAGCTTCTTTGACACCTTCAATCTCCGGGCGCAGATCGGCGCAGGCACCGCCCCGCAGGACGATTATCTGGTGCACATCAACTGGCACGACCAGCGCATGGAACAGTTCATGCTGGACAGCCACAAGCTGCTGGGTTGGGGCCTGATCGCGCTGGGCGCGCTGGTGGCCTACCAGAACATCCTTATGAACACGCTGGGGGATATCGTGTGGCGCTGGGGCCAGAGCAGCCCTTTCTTCCGCGCACTCTACCTGATGATGGATCAGCTGCCGGAGGTGGTGGTCTGCGTGGCCCTGATCATCTGCGGTGCATGGCTGGTGCGCGGCCCCAAGGGCAGAAAGCAGAAGCCGCAGAACGATGCCGAAGATGCAGATTTTACCGAGTATACTGCACAGGATGCGCAGGCGGAGCCGAAAGCAAAGGGCTTTGCCATGCCCAAGCTCTCGGCTCTGCTGGGCAAGCCCGTGACCCCGGACGATGAGACGGAGGATGCCGACGATGGACGAGACGAGAAATGATGCGCCGCTGACCGGTGAAGCACCGCAGACTGCAAAACCGCAGCCGCTGCGCCGGGTGGGCAGCTTTACGCTGGGCGTATGCCTGATCGCAGCGGGCATCTTCTTTCTGCTTGCCTATTTTGTGCCGGGCGTTGACTGGAAGCTGATGCTCAAGATCGCCCCGGCGGCAGGGCTGATCCTGCTGGGCGGCGAGGTGCTGTTCTTTGCCGCCCGCCCGGGGCGCTGGAAGTACGATTTCTGGTCGGTGCTGATCTGCCTTGTGCTCATGGCCGGGTGCTTTGGCCTTTCGCTGCTGCCGGTGGTGTGGGATGAACTCGGCCCGGAGCGGAATCAGGCAAGCATGAAGCTGGGGCAGGAATATACGACAGAAGCCTATGACAAGATCAAACAAACAGCCCCGGATATCCGTGTGAAGAATATCAGCGGAAACGCCTACCTGTACAGCAGTGAGGCGAAAACGCTGCGGGATGTGAATGCCGGAAACGGCTATCTGAGCCTGACTGTGGAGCTGTTTGGCGGCTATGACAGCGTACAGGCCTTTGCGCAGGACTGCCGCAGCGTGACCGATGCCGTGCAGCAGTGCAGCGCACAGCCGGATGAGCTGCGCATTACATGGTCGCCGGAGAACGACCCGGGCCAGAGTCTTGCCTCCGGCAGCCTGCAGAATGTGGAGCAGTACACGCTGGAACTGGAAGGCATCGCACAGCTGGACTGGACAGCAGAGCAGATGGCAAAGCAGACCGAGGTGCAGTATCTGCTGGACGAAGAAAACGAAGAAACGGCGGAGTCCGAAGCTTTTTCCGAGGAAAGTTCGGAGCTGAGCGAGTGAAACAAAAAATGCTCCGTGCGGCGCACGGAAGCATTTTTTTGTTGAAATCAGCCGAAAACTGTGTTATGCTATCTCTGCTGCTGAAAGGCGGCGGGGCACTGCAAACAACGGCAGGCGGTTCGGCCCTCACTTCCGAAAGGAGGTGAGTACATGCCAATTACTTTGACATTCCACTTGTTTGGATTGACATTCACCATTCGCGTGAAAAAGTAAGAACCGCCACCCGGCACGGTGACGGTTCTCAAAAACTGTAAACCTTGAACTGGGGCCAACCGCTTGTCGCAGTGCCCTTTCTATAGACATTATAGCGAATCCCGGCAGAGCTGTCAAGCATCTGCCGGGATTCGTTTTATCGTAAAATTTACAGCTTTTTGCCGGTGAGCAGCTCGTAAGCCTCCAGATACTTGGCAATGGTCTTGTCAATCACGTCCTGCGGCAGGTCGTAGTTGCTGTCGGGGTTGGCCTTGAGCCAGTCGCGAACGAACTGCTTATCAAAAGAGGGCTGGCTGTGGCCCGGCTCGTAGCCCTCCAGCGGCCAGAAGCGGGAGGAATCCGGGGTGAGCATCTCGTCGCCCAGCACCACGTTGCTGTTCTCATCCAGACCAAACTCAAACTTGGTGTCGGCAATGATGATGCCGCGGGAGAGTGCATACTCAGCACACTTCTTGTACAGGGCAATGGTGTAGTCGCGCAGCTTGGTGGCGTACTCCTCGCCGTGGCCGGGGAACTGCTTTTCCAGCACCTCGATGCTCTTTTCGTAGGAGATGTTCTCGTCGTGGTCGCCGATCTCGGCCTTGGTGGAGGGAGTGTAGATAGGCTCGGGCAGTTTGTCGGACTCCTTCAGGCCCTCGGGCAGCTGGATGCCGCACACCTTGCCGGTCTTCTGGTAGCTGGCCCAGCCGCTGCCGGTGATGTAGCCGCGCACGATGCACTCGATGGGCAGCATGGTCAGCTTGCGGCACATCATGCTGTTGCCGTCGAACTGGGGCTGCTGGAAGAACTCCGGCATATCCTTCACGTCCACGCTCAGCATATGGTTGGGCAGCAGATCGCGGGTGTAATCGAACCAGAATTTGCTCATCTGGGTCAGAACGGTGCCCTTTTTGGTGACCTTGTTTTTCAGGATGACATCAAACGCGGAAATGCGGTCGGTAGCAACCATGATGAGGCTGTCACCGTTATCATAGATCTCACGAACCTTGCCTTCTTTAATGGGCTTGAACTCAGTCATAATCAAACACTCCATTTTCCAATGCCGAAAAAGCGGCGGTGTATCTTACCTGATTATTGTACCATGTCTGCGGACAGTTTGAAAGAAACAGAATGAAAGGAAAATCAGGCCGTTTTTGCATTTTTCTCGTGAAAAATGTACGAAAAATAGAATCAAAATTCGGCGATTTGACGATAAAAGTCGTACTTTCACAACAATGAAGCACCTTTTTGTAAAATGTAGGCATGGACATTCCGGCGATTGTGCGGTATCTTATAATCAACAAATTAGAATAGGGAGGGTTTACATATGGGCAGTTTTCCCAAAGATTTTCTGTGGGGCGGTGCCACCGCTGCCAACCAGTGCGAGGGCGCATGGCAGGCAGGCGGCAAGGGCCTTGCCACCGTGGATGTGACCCCGTTTGGCCCGGACCGCTTCCCGGTGGCGCTGGGTCGGCTGGAAATGCTGGAGTGTGACGACAAGCACTATTATCCCAGCCATGAAGCCATTGACCTGTATCACCATTATAAAGAGGACATCGCCCTCTTTGCCGAGATGGGTTTCAAGTGCTTCCGGCTGTCCATCGCATGGACCCGCATCCTGCCGAACGGCGACGATGCCCAGCCCAATGAAGAGGGCTTGAAGTTCTATGAGGATGTGTTTGATGAGTGCCACAAATACGGCATTGAACCGCTTGTGACCATCTGCCACTTCGATACCCCCATTGCCCTCATAAAAAACGTATGGCGGCTGGAAAGACCGCCGCATGGTGGATGCCTATGTGCACTACTGTGAAGTGCTGTTTGACCGCTACAAGGGGAAGGTGAAATACTGGCTCACCTTCAACGAGATCAACATGCTGCTGCATCTGCCCTTTACCGGCGCGGGGCTAGTGTTCTATCCGGGCGAGAATGTGCAGCAGGTGGAGTATCAGGCGGCACATCATGAGCTGGTGGCCAGCGCAAAGGCGGTCAAGCTGGCCCATGAAAAGATGCCCGGTGCCATGGTGGGCTGTATGCTGGCGGCAGGCCAGTATTACCCGCGCACCTGTGCACCGGAGGATATCCGTGCCGCGCAGGAAGCGGACCGCGACAACTACTTCTTTACCGATGTGCAGGCCCGGGGAGCCTACCCGGTGTGGGCAAAAAAGCGGATGGAGAAGGCCGGCATCACCCTACACACCGAGCCGGGCGATGAGCAGGTTCTGAAAGAAGGCACCGTGGATTTTGTCTCCTTCAGCTACTATTCCAGCCGCTGCATCACCACGGATCAGGAGATCCTGGCAGAAGAAAAGGCCGACGGCAATGCGGTGCTGGAAGCCGTGAAGAACCCGTACCTCAAGGCCAGCGAGTGGGGCTGGGCCATCGACCCGGTGGGCCTGCGCGTGACCCTGAACACCATCTACGACCGGTACGAAAAGCCCATGTTCATTGTGGAGAACGGCCTTGGCGCGGTGGATACCGTGGAAGCGGACGGCTCCATCCACGACAGCTACCGCATCGATTATCTGCGCGCCCACATCGAGCAGATGGAAAAGGCCGTCAACGAGGACGGCCTGCCGCTGATGGGCTACACCACATGGGGCCCTATCGACCTTGTGAGCGCATCCACCGGTGAGATGAAAAAGCGCTACGGCTTTATCTATGTGGATAAGGACAACGACGGCAACGGCACACTGGCCCGCAGCCGCAAGGACAGCTTCTACTGGTACAAAAAGGTCATTGCTTCAAACGGCACTGACCTTGCCTGAAATTTGCGAAAAAATAAATTTGTGAGAAAGAATTGGAATTTATGACACCTGAGATCATTGCACACCGCGGCGCGTCCTATCTTGCGCCGGAAAATACCCTTTCTGCGTTCCGCAAGGCGATGGAGATCGGCGCGGACGGCGTGGAAATGGACGTACAGCAGACCAGCGATAAAAAGCTGGTGATCCACCACGATTTTGTCATTGACTGGCACACCGATATGCGTGGCCAGATCTACGACATGACCGAGGGCGAGCTGAAGGCGCTGGACTTTGGCAGCTGGAAGGATGTGAACTATCGGAACGAGAGGATCGCTACCCTGCAGGAGGCACTGGCTCTGTGCAGGGAAATGGAAGGTACCATCGTTCAGCTGGAAATGAAGGCCACCATCGATGACGACCCGGATTTTGTCCCCCGCGTGATCGAGGAGGTGCGTGCAGCAAACATTACCGACCGGCTGGTGGTGATCTCGTTCAACCACGACCTGCTGCGGCAGGCAAAGCAGCTGATGCCGGAGCTGAAGGTGGGCGTGCTGGTCTACGGTGCGTTGGAGACCATGGCGCTGCCCACTAGCACATGGGAAATGCTTGGCCTGCAGAACGGGCTGGAAGAGGATGATTTTCCACAGCTGCCGCCGCTGTCGGTGGAAAATGTGGATGACGAAAACTGCAGCTGGGCCCTGCGCTGGATGGGCAACCAGATCAGTATGCTGCAGGCGAACTTTCCGGGCAAGAGTCTGGTAGAGGTAGCCCAGCGCCTGCTGGAACAGCGGGACCCGGTAAAGTATGTGCAGACGCTGGACTTCAAGCCGGACTGGGTGAGCTGCGAATATCACACCGCTTACCAGCAGCCCAGCATGGTGCAGAAGCTGCATGATCTGGGCATCAAGGCGGCATACTGGACGGTGGACGGGGAACAGGCCGTGAAAGACCTTTGGCCCCTGCAGCCGGATGCCATCGTCACAAACCGCCCGGACCGCGTGCGGGAATGGATCTCTGAACTGGAAATGACAGAATAAAGGGCAGAAGCTGCATCCCTTCGGTGCGGCCTGATTCCCCAAGCAACATCTGAAAAGCAAACAGCGGACAGCCTGCAGGCTGTCCGCTGTTGTGCTATGCAAAAGATGTTATAAAATATATCCGAGGCTCCGCAGCACGAACAGCCAGAAGGTCAGGCTGAATGCGCTGAACAGGGTGGTGGTAACGCACACGCTGCCGGTAAGCACACCTTCGTGGCCCATCTGCTTTGCCATAACGTAGCACGCCGGGGTGGTGATGCTGCCCAGCATCACCAGCAGGGCCACCAGCTTTTCGTCGGTAAAGCCAAAGCGCACAGCCAGCGGCAGGAACAGCGCAGGCAGCACCATCAGCTTGACCACAGTAGCCACAGCGGTAGGCTTGAGGTATCCCAGAGCTTTTTGGCCCTTGAAGCCTGCACCAATGGCAAGCAGGGCCAGAGGGCTGGTCAGACCGGCCACATTGGAAAGGGCCTTATCCAGCATGGCAGGCATGGAAATGTGCAGCATGCTCCACGCAAAGCCCGCTGCAATGCCCAGAAGGATGGGGTTCGTCAGGATGCCTTTCACACTCTTTTTGAGCTTTTCGGCCATATTGCCGGTCTGAGCCTGCGCAGTGGGCGCTTCCAGCATCAAATGACCACTGCCATGATGTTATACAGCGGCACACTGCCAAGGATCATCAGGCTGGACATGCTGGCATCGCCGTAGATGCTCTGCAGAAAAGCCGAGCCGAGGATGGCAGCCGACGAGCGGTAACACACCTGAACGAACTCGCCCACAAGGCCGGTGCCCTTTAAAAACAGCTTTGCCAGCGCCCAGATCACAAGGATGCACGCCAGTGTGACCGCAAAACAGAACAGCACATACCGGCCATCGAAGGTGGCGCGGACATCGTTTTTGCCAAGGTCGCGGAACAGCTGCACCGGCAGTGCCACATAAAACACGAACTTGTTGGCCCCGGCCACAAACGCATCGCTCAGAAAACCGGTGCGGTGCAGCACATAGCCCAGCAGCATGATAAAGAACAGCGGCATGGTGCTGTTCATGCTGAACAGAAGATTTTCCAGCATGGCTCACACCCCGCCATGACGGCGCTGTTCCGCTGAAAGCTCCTGCTGCAAAGCAGCTTTGCGGTGGTCCAGCAGCAGGTCTTTGTTGTACTGGAAGTAGCGTTCGCAGCCGTTCTCAGTGAGGAAAGCGTGGGACGCAGGGTCCACGGTAAGCTCGGTGACGAACACCACCATCTCCTGGCTTTCGGCAAAGGCCTGCTCCATAAAGTCGAAAGCGGCTTCCAGCGCGGCGCTGGCGGTCTGCTGGGCCTTTTCGCGCTCGTCGGCAAGGGACTGGAACTGCCCGCGCAGCAGGTCGAAGGCTTCCTGTGTACCGGCGGCGTTGGCACGGCGCAGTTCGCCCTCCCAGCCGCGCAGCACGGCCAGCACCTGCAGGCGGGTGGTCAGAGCATCTTTGCTCAGCAGCCCGGCGGCACGCTTTTGCTGTGTTTCGGTGTCGTAATCCATGATCTGCTGGTGGAACATTTCTGCCGAGCCGTCCGGGATATCCTCCGGAACGGTGGCAAGGGCTTTTTTGGTCTCCCGCAGAAAGGCATAGCAGCTGTCGGCCACTGCATCTGCCTGACGGGAGGCCGTGAACCGGGTGCCGAGGCCTGCAAGGATCAGGCTGACCAGCGAAAGCCGCTCGTCGAAGGGGGCCTGCAGCAGCCGTGCGAACACGGCGGGCTTTGCCTGTCCGGCCAAGATCTCCTCTACGCCGTAGTCGTCGCGGTACTTATAGTAAAGGTCGAGGTAGGCGGAGAAGTCCTCTGCGATCTTCGGGTGCTGGATGTACTCGCGGATCAGGTCTTCATCAGCCTGCAGACCCAGTGTTTCGTAGGTATCCAGCAGATTGGAAAGATCCTCCCAGCCGCGGGCGGTCACGAACTGGGTGCCGTCCACATCGGCGTTGATCTGGTAGAAGTTCTGCGGGTGCAGCTCCAGATAGCTCAAAATGGCGCTGTGGATGTGGGCAGCGCGGGCATAGTCCTTCCACACGGGCAGGTCCGGCTCAATGTCCATGCGGCGCACGCGGTCCAGCGTAACGATATCAAAGTCGCGCACAGATTTGTTATATTCCGGTGGGTTGCCTGCCGCCACGATCACCCAGCCCGCAGGCACGGCCTGATTGCCAAAGGTCTTGCATTGCAAAAATTGCAGCATGGTGGGGGCCAGCGTTTCCGACACACAGTTGATCTCGTCGATGAACAGAATGCCCTCGGAGAGGCCGGTGGCCTCCATCTTGGCGTAGATGCTGGCAATGATCTCGCTCATGGTGTATTCAGTCACGGAGACATCTTTGCCGCCATAATTGCGCTGGCGGATGAAGGGCAGGCCCACGGCGCTCTGGCGGGTGTGGTGGGTGATGGTGTAGGCCACCAGCGCCACGCCGCACTCCCGGGCTACCTGCTCCATCACCTGCGTCTTGCCAATGCCCGGAGGCCCCATGAGCAGAATGGGACGCTGCCGGATGGCCGGAATGGCGTATTCGCCCAGAGCATCCTTGGCAAGGTAGGCTTTTACGGTGTGTTCAATTTCTTCTTTGGCTCGTTTGATATTCATAACAAATTCCCTCACGAATTGTTCAGGTCACGGTACAGGTCGTCCTCTTCGGCCAGCGCGTCGGCAAGGGTGCTTTGCGGGCGGGCTGATTATTATACGAATGCATAGCCGTTGTATGGCTGGCCGTTACTTGATCTTTCATGCCAGTTTCATAAGCAAGTGTAGCCACTGTTTCAAGTCCACGACTAGCTTCATCATCAATTTCATCGCAATGA
>ENA-OQKQ01000432-OQKQ01000432.1-human-gut-metagenome-genome-assembly--contig:-NODE-432-length-14358-cov-2.099923_pt1 | contig 14358 bp, 14 predicted proteins | sample MGYA00242651_ERZ504803 | MGnify/ENA primary metagenome ERZ504803 (study PRJEB26092, sample SAMD00036380) | human gut metagenome | host: Homo sapiens | study: EMG produced TPA metagenomics assembly of...
TCGAAGCAGCCTTCGATGATAGTTACTTTTTTAACAGATAATTCTTTTGAATTGGATTTTTAAATTAAAAAGTGGAATCCGGCGGTTGTCGGATTCCACTGATATCGTATTTTCACCCTGTGCGGGTAGAATTACCCAATACGCCCTGAAACTTCAATTTAACGCAAGAACTTTCCGGTAAGGCTTGCCTTGCAGGCAGCTACTTCTTCCGGAGTTCCGGCAACAACAAGATTGCCGCCCTTATCGCCGCCTTCAGGACCGAGGTCGATGATATAGTCGGCACACTTGATGACATCCAGATTGTGCTCAATCACTACCAGCGAATGGCCCCTTTCTATCAGGGCATTGAAGGCATGGAGCAGGCGCTTGATGTCGTGGAAGTGAAGACCCGTGGTAGGCTCGTCGAAGATGAAAAGCGTAGGCTCCTGTTCTTCCTTACCTATGAAGAAGGCGAGCTTTACACGCTGATTCTCACCACCCGAAAGCGAACTTGAGTTCTGACCGAGCTTGATGTAACCCAGACCTACATCCTGAAGCGGCTTCAGGCGGTTTACGATGATGCGGCAGTTGTCGAAGTCGCCCTCGTTGCGCTGCAACTTTTCATCGCTGAAGAACTCGATGGCCTCGTTTACCGTCATGTTCAGCACATCATTGACGTCTTTTCCGCCATAGCGAACCTCCAGGATATCGTGCTTGAAACGCTTGCCCTTACAAGCCTCGCAGGTCAGCGTGAGGTCTGCCATAAACTGCATCTCGATGGTAACATATCCCGCACCCTTACATTCCTCACATCTTCCGCCTTCAGTATTGAAAGAGAAGTACTGCGGCGTGAATCCCATCTGCTTAGCCAATGGCTGGTTGGCAAAGAGGGCACGTATCGCATCGTATGCCTTCAGATAAGTGGCAGGGTTGCTGCGGGTACTCTTTCCGATAGGGTTCTGGTCAACAAACTCTACATGATGGATGCTCTTCCAGTCGCCTTCCATCGATGCATATTCGCCTGGTGCATCTGCTACGAGGTCCAGACGGCGACGCATGGCAGGATAGAGGATTCCCTTGATGAGCGAACTCTTGCCTGAGCCTGATACACCGGTTACGCAGGACATTTGTCAGAAGATCGTAATTTTCTTCTTTTTCATGTACATTTCCTATCATATTTTCCTCTTTTAGAGAATACCGATTAATTGTATTTTTTCGGTAATTTGGAGGATTTATACATATGAATACGTTATATACCTTCTTTATCTTTTCGTAATGTGAGTTTGTAAAAACCGTTCCATACTGTGAAGAAACCATCCTACAACAATAATAAATGCTACGCTTAATGATGGGATACCCAGGATAATAATTATTCTGAGGTTCCACATTAATGATCAGACTCAATCGATTGTCAGTGCCTGGTATCAATGCACTAAAGCGAATATCATAGGTTACTGTTCCTTCCGCTATGGTCGTATCTTCAGTAGATAGTCCTTTTATCAATTCGGGAGTTTCTTCATCCGGATATACTGGAATTTCAGAAACATACAAATCTCCTTCTATGTATTTCTCTGCAATTTCCTGTATTGCACACTCCCTGTACTCCTGCAGACAGCTTTTCATAATCCATGCAAGAATAATCTTGTTTGACAATAATTTCTTACATGCGTTATCATACGCTGCCTTTTCTCCTGCGGTAGAAAGCATTTTTGACAATTTGTTTGGTACTTTCATTCACCACAAGCCTTTCTTTATGAACTTTATCTACATTTTTATAATAACACATACTGCGTTCTTAAATCTATAAAACTTTTATTAAAAATATTAACTGCCTTTCTTTATTCACACTATCCATTTAAAGATATTTATTGAGCTTTTTCCAACACCATGATACAATAGCTTCAAGGGTTTTTACTACATTTGAGGAGGTTTTTCATGAAAGAAATTACAGCTGTAAAAATTAATCCAACAGATTTTGCTCCCTTTGGCACTTACTGTTCCATGACTGAGCCGAAAGGTTATCCTTTACAGGGCGAAATCCACAAATTTTATCCGGATCGTATCTCAGGTACTTGTATGGGAAGTATGGGATTTTCTCCCATTGCCGTACGCAAGGATGAGCGAATCGTTAAGATGGCAGAATACCACACAACCACCTGGGAAGGCATTGTAGCTCTGGATGATGATATGATCATTCATGTTGCTCCTGCATCTGCCGGTACGCCAGTCCCGGAACTTACAAAGGCCTTCCTTGTTCCCAAAGGATGTATGGTAAAGATCAATGCCGCTATCTGGCATTTATGTCCTCTGCCTGTAAACAACGATGTCCTTCATGCAATGATCATTTTACCGGAATGTACTTATGCCAATGACTGTACGGTAGTTGAGTTTGAGGAAAAAGACTGGTTTAAAATCGTATAATCAGAATTTTCACCCACGATAAATCAGAATTTTTACCCAAGATTTTCTTGACAAATGGCTGCTTATAACTTAAAATATCTTTTGTGTCTGATAAGTGTATAAATTTTTATACACTTATCATTCCATAAGCTGGAATAGCTCAGTCGGTAGAGCACTTCACTCGTAATGAAGGGGTCGTGAGTTCGAGTCTCATTTCCAGCTTTTTTATTTGCATCAATCGGATATTTCTGATCTGCTTCGCTACTTGCTTATTGTAAAAAGATTCAAAAAGACTGCATTCCTCACATCTGAAATTCAGATATGTAAATACAGTCTTTTTTGCTATTTTATTACTTATTGGCTATTTATTTCTCATTTGCTATTTCTGTCTGCTTTGTTATTGTCATTTTTTACTGTGGCTCTTTTCTTCACTGTTTCTGCCTTTTTCTCTGCCTTGACAGCTTCTTCTACTTTCGTAGCTTTTTCTTCCTTTACTGACTTCTTTGCTGGAGTTTTTGCCTTCACAGTCCTTACCAGTTTTCCTGCAGTCTTATCTTTCGCAGTCTTATCTTTCGCAGTTTTCGCTGCGGTCACTTTCTTCCTGGCTGGGGCTTTCCCGGGAGTGCAGCTGTAAATGCTCACTACCAAGTGCCGGCAGCTTTCACCTTAATGAAATACTACCCGTTCATCGCACTCTTCTGCTTTTTGCTGTCTTCACACGAGAATTTCACTACACCCTCTCCGCCGAATTCTACTGCATCGCTATTAAAGATTTCTTTATAGTTTTTCCTGCTAAAAGGCACGTCCCACCTGGTAATTCTCGTAGGGTATTGCGGCGAAATTACAGATTACAAGCAGCGTTTCCTCTGGTTTCTCTGTCTTACGCAGGAAAGTGATCACATTCTCCTCGTATTTCATCAGCTGAACCCACTCAAATCCGTCATACTCATCATCCATCTGATAAAGAGCAGGCAAACTCTTATAAAGGGTATTCAACGCCTGAATGCATTTGGCAAGTCCTCCGGCATATCAGTCCCCGGTGCCATCATTTTACAGCCAGGATGCACCATCATATAGGAATAAGCCTCTCTCACCTGAGCCAGCTTCTGCTTCTCATCTCCTGGCAGCTTCGCCATAAATTCTTCCAGACTTCCTACGTCTCTGCTTCCAAGAGTCAGAATATAATGCTCAGAATATGCGTATAAGGTGGACAAAGTCAGCTGATCATGATAATTCTTCCGCAAAATCGGATCCACAGACAGATAAAAGAGGAAATCTCTTGTCCATCCGCCACTCCACTTATAATCAAATCCAATGTGATCATTCTCCACACTGTCAGTCAGCTCTGGCCACAGACCATCCTCCTGTGCGATCAGAAGTGCCCCTGGATCACGCTTCTTCAAATAGAATTCAGATGCTTCAGAAATTCAATGGCTTGAAGATTCTCATTGGAGCCATACATATTCGGCGTCCATCCATCCTTTCTTCCATAATCCAGATAAAGCATGGCATCCACATCATCCATACGAAGACCGTCACATGGAAAACCTCCAGCCAGAAACAGGCATTGGAAATCAGGAAATCCATTACCATAGGGCTGTCATAATTATAAAGCATGGTGCCCCACATCGGGTGGACTGCCATTTCCGGGCTTTCACTTCATAAAGGGGCGTTCCGTCAAATTTCTCCAGACCGCCTGCGTATCTCGGGAACTGAGCCGGTGACCAGTCAAGGATCACGCCTATTCCCACCTGATGAAGCTCATCTACCAGCGCTGCAAATTCTGCTGGTGTGCCATAACGTGTGCTGACTGCAAAGTATGCAGATGTAGGGTATCCGTCTGAGCCATCCTCCAGAAATTCCATAACCGGATGAAGTTCCACATGAGTATATCCCTTTTCTTTCGCAAAAGCCACCAGCTCTTTTCCTGATTTCCACTGTCCCAGACTTGTCTCATAAATGGAAACCGGCTGCCTGCGGTCGTCGTATTTCTTACGTTCAGCCATCCAGCTGCTGTCGTTCCATATAAAATCAGAAACATCTGCCACAACAGAATTCCACAACGGTGCAGGCTGGGTTCTGTTTCCATAAGGATCTGCCTTCTGAAGGAGCACATCCCCTTTCGCCTTAATTTCATAACGATAGGCATCTCCCGCCTTTACTCCCGGGATAAAAAGTTCAAAAAGGCCTGACATGGGCATCTTATGCATGGGGAGTGCTCTGCCATCCCAATTATTGAATTCGCCAACCACACTTACCCGAACTGCATTGGGTGCCCACACTGCGAAATGAGTGCCTGCTACCCCATTCATCACCATGGGATGTGCACCCATTTTCTTATAGGCTTCATAATATACGCCGCCAAGGAAGGCTCTTTCATCCTCTTCTGTGAGAAGTCTGCCAAATGCGTAGGCATCCTTAAAGTTCTTCGTCTCCTTCTCAAACTCTACCTGAAATTCATAATCCGGAATTCTTCTGCCTGGGATCAGCACTGCATAATAGCCTGCCTCGTCCTCCAGCTCCATTTCATATTTCGTGCGCCCTGTAACCACTGCCGCAGCTCTGGCTTCCGGAAAAAAGCCCTGTATCAGCACACCATCCGGTGTCAGTCTCGGTCCCATCACATCTCTTGGCGCTGTCTCTTCCCCGTATACAACCGCTTCAATTTCTGGCCAGTCCATATAATCATATTACTGTTTTGCTCATAAGTCTCTCCATTTCCCCGCCAATTTTCACGGACTGTCGGATTTCCGGGAAATATGTTAATATTGTTATATTTTTCCCATCGATCCGACCATAATTTTGATATTTCTATTTTACCATTTTAAGCGGGAAAAAGAAAGAAATTTGTTTGACAAATACACCCCTCTGCGTTAAATTATTGGTATATGATTTTGAAAACACCTAAGGAGGATTTTTCAATGAGTAATCGAAACTACGACGTAACTGCACTTGGCGAGCTTCTCATCGATTTCACAGAGAATGGAACCAGCGCGCAGGGCAACCCGATCATGGAAGCGAACCGGGCGAGCTCCATGTAATGTCTGGCTATGCTTGAGCGCCTTGGCAAGAAGACCGCTTTTATCGGAAAAGTTGGAAAGGATATGTTCGGAAACCAGCTGAAGGCTGCTGTTGAAGAAGTTGGAATTGATACAAGAGCTCTTATTATGGATGAAGAAGTACATACCACACTGGCATTTGTCCACACCTATCCGGATGGAGACAGAGACTTCTCTTTCTATCGTAATCCAGGTGCTGACATGATGCTGACTATGGATGAGGTTCCGGACGACCTGATCCGCGATTCCCGCATTTTCCATTTCGGAACTCTCTCTTCTACCCATGAGGGCGTACGTGAAGCTACACGTCATGCCATTGAGGTAGCAAAAGAAGCCGGCTGTATCATCACCTTTGACCCCAATCTGCGCCCGCCACTCTGGAAATCCCTTGAGGATGCCCGTGTCGAGATTGAGTACGGTCTTACCAAATGTGACGTTCTGAAGATTTCTGACAACGAAGTGGAATTCCTTTTCGATACCACAGACTACGACAAGGGTGCTGCACTGATCGAAGAGAAATATCACATTCCGCTGGTTCTTATCACCATGGGTAAAGACGGAAGCCGTGCTTATTACAAGGGACGCCGCGTAGAATGCGCTCCATTCCTTCAGGAGCACACCATTGAGACCACAGGTGCCGGAGACACCTTCTGTGCCAGCATCCTGAACTATGTTCTGGAGCACGGTCTGGAAGACCTCTCCGCCACGACCTGTCTGTCGTGCAGCATATCTCCGATCGCGTTGCCGTTATGTATCTGGGCAAGATGGTCGAGGTTTCGGACTGGAAGACGCTCTACAGTGAGCCTCACCATCCGTACACGCAGTCGCTGCTGTCTGCTGTGCCGGTGCCCGATCCTGATATCCAGAAGACGCGCAAGCGCATCATCCTCGCTGGCGATCCGCCGTCACCGCTGGATCCGCCGACCGGTTGCCGTTTTCACACTCGCTGCCCGATCGCGCAGGGCATCTGCTCTGAGAAGCTTCCCGAGTTTAAGGAAGTCGCACCGGGTCACTGCTGCGCCTGCCACTTCGCGGAGCCGTTCCCGATCAAGGAATCGCACATCGACCTGTAGTCGGTTGTTATTGTCCGGGCCCGCCCTGAAGTTACTTTTCAGAACGTCCTCGGACATGCAAGAAACCCCCGCTGCGCACTTCGTGCGGCGGGGGTTTCTTGCGTCCTGACGCTCCTATTTGGCAAGGTGTTTTTTAGAATCCATTTTGCGCTCGGCCTCGAAGGCCTGCCTGTCCCAATCGAGCGGAAGTCCGGCCTCGACCCATGCCTCGTAGGCCCTCCTTATGGGCTTGAGCTCCCTTTGGCCCCTCTCCAGCATCGAGATGTACTTCTCGCTGGTGCCCAGTATGGACGCCGCCCTCACCTGGCTGACCTTCGCCGCGCGCCTGGCCGCCACGAGTTCCGAGGCGTCCTCGGGCCTCCTGATCTCGTGCGGGCGCATCAGCGCCCGGTACGCCTCCCTGGCCACGTAGCGCTTGAGGCACCTCATGACCTCCCTGTCGCTCTTTCCCCGCGCCCTCGCCCTCTCGGCGTACTCGGCGGTCTCGGGGTCGCGCATGACCCTCTGCCTCGCGATCTCGTGCAGCGCGCTGTTCGCCTGCCGGTCGCCGCCCCTGTTGAGCCTGTGCCTCACGGTCTTGCCGCTCGAGGCGGGGATGGGGCAGGCGCCGCATATCGCCGCGAACGACGCCTCGGAGCGCAGCCTGCCCGGGTTGTCCCCGGCCGCGACCGCGAGCTTGGCCGCGCTCACGGGCCCGCACCCGTACATCGCCAGCAGCGCGGGGCAGTTCTCCTCCAGGGACGCCTCGATCGCGAGCTCCATGTCGAGCGCCGCGTCGCGCGCCGCCGCCCACAGGTCCGCCAGCGCGCCGAGCGCGGCGCCCAGCGCGCCCTCGGCGCGCACGGAGGGGAGCTCCTCCATCAGCCTCGGCCCTCCCATGCCGCGGAACCTCGACCTGAGCCCCTCCGGCGCGGTGGTGAGCAGCGACCTCGCGGTGTTGATCGCCGAGGTCCGCGCCTTCACCGCCCCGGAGCGCGCCGCGAGCATGCAGCGCACCCCGTCGACCCACCCGTCCTGGCTCTTGGGGGTCCCGAGCTTCGAGCCGGACATCGCCGCGCGGGCGGCCCTCTCCGCGTCCGACTCGTCGCACTTCCCCTGCCCCGGGCGCCTTCTCTGCGTCCTCGCCGGGGAGAGCGCCTCGCGCACGGGCATCCCCAGCGACGCGAGGTGCCTGGTGAGGCCCGCCCCGTAGGACGACGTCCCCTCCATCGCGACGCAGGCCGGCTCCCCGGCCGCCGCGATCGCCCCGGCGAGCGCCTCGTATCCCGCCGCGTCGGCGGGGAACCGGCGGGACAGGACCCTGCGGCCCCTCCAGTCCAGGACGCACAGCCAGTGCGAGTCGGCGTGGGTGTCGACCCCGCAGAAGACCGGCCCGCGGGCGCCGGGTGTCGATTCGGTTCTCATGTCTCGCTCCGTTCTTTCCGTGCTCGCCTGGACCGGGCAGACGGCACACTGACGGGGCGCGATAGAATGCGGTTGTTCGGGTCCGCGGTATCGCTCCATGCTCCTATTAGGTCATGCGGCGGTCTCGGCTCGCCGCGGCCCGCGCGGGACATGTCAGGAAACGAGGGCAGCCCTGTGGGCGCCAGCGGAATGTGGGGTCACCGCGCGGTCCGCATCTGATGGTGTCGACGTCAATGGTATACGGGTGCATCATCGACGTCTTCAATACAGAAAATATCAGTGCGGAGTGTTCTGAAAAATAACTTCAGGGCGGGCCCTGGGGTAACTCGGCAGGGAGAGTGCGATTCCCTGATCGCTCACTTAATTTAATAAGAAATTGAGTGAGGCCGGAGCTTTGGCTCCGGCCTCCCCATATAAGGGCTCGGCAAAGCCGAGCCACCAAATATATATCAGCCCCAGAACATGTTTGAGAACTGTGTCCGGAGTACATACTCCTAGGGCCGGAATGAGGTTGCTTTCCAACGCATTCCGCAGGGGACGGCATTATTTTGTAGCGCGAAGCGCGGAGCAAAATAATGCCGCATGCCCGAGGACGCGTTGGAAAGCAACCTCATTCCGGCCCGAACAGGTCAGTTTACCTGCGCATTTACAAATTCGAAACTTTTTTGAAAAAAGTGCTTGCACAGTTCTCGAATCATAGGTTATTATCTTCCTCGTTGAACGCGCGGGTCCGACAAAACGAACCGTGAATCAACAACATAGCATGTCGGAGTGGCGGAATTGGCAGACGCGCTAGCTTGAGGTGCTAGTGACCGCTTTTTGGTCATGCGGGTTCAAGTCCCGCCTCCGACACCATCGCATTTGAGAAGCCTCTTCGGAGGCTTTTTTGTTACCGATAGACGGTGGGGTCCACGATGGAAACGCTTGAACGCAACGAGTGGGCAGACGTTGCCCAACTAGTCGAGATCACGAGCGATGCTGTCATCATCTGCGAGCTCGACGGAACCATTCTGCATGTGAATAATCGCTTACTTGGTTTGATGTGCGAGGAACGCGCCGACGTCATCGGTGGAGATGTTAAAGACGTCCTGTACTCGTCCGCTTTTGAACGTGCGACGGAACATCGTCTGCCATTTGAAACTGATGGCTCCGAGAACGAACTGATGCTCAAGTTGAGTGACGGCTCCTTTATCCCCGTCTTGGTTCGTGCGGGCTCCGTAACGCCTCCACGCATCTTTGGGCGCCGCGCGCCACGTGTCCTGGTGGCGCTCCATAGCATCGAAGAACAGTATTCGCACGACCGTCAGCTCAAGCGTGCTCTTTCGGAGCTTAGAGTGGCGAACAAGCGCCTCTCTGGCACGCTCTCGGTCATTATGAGTACCGTGGGCTCCGATGAGCTGCCCAGCCTACTTGATACCGTTTTGAACCAGCTTGTAGGAACGCTCGATGCTTCGGGTGCCGCTATCTATTTTTCTGAGAGCGGCGGTTTTAAACTTCGCGGTGTTTCCAAGGAGCTGTACGACAGCTACCTGCCTGAGTTTTTGCCGTATGGCGCTGGCATTCCGACGTATGTTCTTCGTGAGTCGCGTGCCTGTCGCTTGTCGATTCAACAGGACCTTGAGGGTGATAAGGCCGCCTCCGGTATGTTTATGGACTTGGACAATCGTTCTAAGCACCTGTTGCGCATGCAGGATATGCCTCCGTACCGCAGCGAGATCTGTCTTCCCGTTTTTTACGGTACGCAGATTCTTGGCGTGCTGGAAGTTGGTTGGAAACGCCCTCAAGCACCGCTCGCCTATGACGTTAATGTACTCGAGGTCATTTGCGATTACCTGTCTATCCAGCTGGTCGGCATGGCATCGAGCCTTCGCTCCCGTCGCACGGCCGAGCTTGGCCGCTCGCTCAATGTCTTGCGTGATGAGTTGTTTACCTTTCTAGACGATTCCGCCGCGGCTACCCAGGCGGTATCGTCCGAGATCTGCAATATGCTTAACTGCCATTTTTGCCCTGTTGAGTATGACGCCAGTCTGGATTCCTACGTCATAGATTTTGAAGGCGGCAGTCGCGTTGCTTTGCCGGACGATCCCGAGAAGCTTTTCTTTTCCACGACGGCGCCAGCGGCACGTCTGGGGGCTGGACCTGATGGCTTTGAGGCATCTGTTTTGGGAGGTACGAGTGCCGAGGACCTTAAACACGTCCGTATAACTCGCGTTGACGAATCGATGCCTATGGGAGGTTGGCTTAGGGCGCATGGTCTGCCTTGTCAAGGTCTCTACGTCGACTCCGGCATCGAGGCGGGGCGCCCGCGCTCTGAGGGTGATGGCAAGCACAGTAACGACGCGATTGTTCCTGCTTCTGTTGCGAAGAGCCCGACGACGCGCGCACTGCTGCTTCGTGATGGCAGCCAAGAGCCGATTGATGATCTTGAATATGACTACCTGGTGCACTTGGCGCATGACTTTGAACTGATCTACGAAGGCGAATCTCAAAAGCGCGAGGAGCGCCATATTGCTCAGACCCTTCAGATTGGCATGAGAAATTCCCTGGGGGATGTTCCGGGTATCGCAACCGATTCGGTGTACCTGTCGGCCACGAACTCGGCGTTGGTCGGCGGCGATTTCTATACGCTCATCCGTCTTCCCGACGACTGCGCCGTCATGATTCTGGGCGATGTGTCTGGCAAAGGCATTGAGGCTGCATCGATGTCTGCGCTCGTCAAGACGGCCCTGACGGCATATGCCTGGGAGGGCGCTGGACCGGCCCGCATGGCACGCTCCCTTAACAGCATGCTCATGGGCTTCTCGAGGGTCGAGACGTTCGTGACGGCCTTTATCGCCAAGATTGACCTTAAAGCCGGACGCGCAACGTATGTTCGCGGGCCATCCTCGACCATGGTCATTAGGCCAGAGTCGATGCCGCTGGGTGCGGCGAGGCCCGTGGACGGAGAGGTCGAGCTGCTTGGATGCCAATCGGGCGTAATCGGTGCCTTTGAGAGCATGGTGTACGAGACAGGCGTGTTTACGTTCGCTCCTGGCGACATGCTCTTCATGTATACGGACGGAACGATTGAGGCCCGCGACCGCACCGGAGCGTTCTTTGGCGAGCAGCGCCTTCGTGACCTTCTGCTCTCTGTCTCGGGTGAGGGCGTATCGGGAATCTGCGGCAAGGTCTTGGGCGAGCTTGACCGATTTACCGAATCGGCGCTGGACGATGACATTGCATTGGTGTCCCTTGAGTTTTTACGGGGCCGGTCCTAAACAGCGACGCTGGGCGCGTCGAATCCGCACGGTTGCGGAAACGCATGCATCGAACAAGCTCTTTTGGGGAACCATGGTCGTATGAATGAGTGGAATGACATAGCGGTTTTGACGCCACCAGGCGATATCGACATCGCCACGGTGCCTGCGCTGCGTCGGCGGTTGGATGCTTTGATTGGCCGCGGCGTGCGTCGTGTCGTCATCAACTGTCAGGCTGTTAGCTTTATCGATTCGACGGGCTTGGCATTCCTGCTTACGCGCGCTCGTGAGCTCATGAGGCGAGAAGGCCTGCTTTCGCTCGTCAATGCATCAGGTGAAGTTGTTCGCTTTTTGGAGATTGCTCGTCTTGTCGATATCCTTCATGTCGCGAGGCCGGCACGGGAGTCTATTCCCGCCATTCCGGTGGGGGAGCTGCCTCGCTGGAGTAAGAGCGTCGAGGTCCGTCAGGGTATCGAGAATCTTCCATACTACCGACATCGCATCGCCGAACTCCTTGAATCGCTCCCGTTGCGCCGTGACGAGCGCTACGATGTCGCATTGGCGTCGGGGGAGGCGCTGGGTAATGCCTATGACCATGCGGGCGGTATCGGGTGCGTCCTGACGGTTCAGGCCTATGGCGATCGCGTTGTGGTTGAGGTGCTTGATCGAGGTGCCGGCTATTCTATCGATGAAACGAGCGAACCGGTCGCATCCGAGGAACGCGGCCGTGGCATCAAGCTTATGCGTATGCTCGTCGATAACGTGGAGGTTGCTCGTCGTACGGACGGCGCCGGCACGCGCGTGCAGATGGTGAAGCTGTTTAGCGGAGCACTGGAATCGTGTGCCTAGCCAATCGCTTTAGCGCGTTTAGCTACTAAGAACATGCGGCAGACAAGTTTTTTGAAAAAAGTACTTGCGTCTTTTGGACAACTCGCGTAAATTAATAACCCGCAAGCGGACATGGCTCAGTTGGTAGAGCACAACCTTGCCAAGGTTGGGGTCGCGGGTTCGAGCCCCGTTGTCCGCTCCAAACGCAACAGCCCGGCTACTACGGTAGCCGGGCGTTTTTTGTACCCATCGCCTGGGCTCGAACCCGAGAGGGAGCGAGCGTTTTGGGGCGTGGCTGTGGCGTTGTTTGCCGCGAATGTCCGCTTTGGGCGTATCATCGTGGGCATCTCGCAAAACCTCGTTGCAAGGGAGACTTATCCCATGGCTACAGAAAAGTCCTCTTCGCGCTCATGGATGTCCGATGCCGCGATCTATCAGATCTACCCGCGCTCGTTTAAGGATTCGACTGGTTCGGGTCTGGGCGATATCGCGGGCATTACCCAGAAGATGGACTATCTTGAGCGGCTGGGTATCGAGGCCATCTGGCTGAGCCCGTTTTACCCATCGCCTCTTGTCGATGGTGGCTATGATGTGGCGGACTACTGCGATGTCGATCCACGTCTCGGCTCGCTTGACGACTTCGATGATATGATCGCTGCGGCTCACGCGCGCGGCATCAAAGTCATCGTCGACATCGTGCCCAACCATTCATCCAGCCAGTCACCCCTGGTTCAAAGCCGCTCTTGCCGCGGCCCCGGATCGCCCGAGCGCGCCCGTTATATCTTCCGCGATGGTCGCGGTCGAGCATAGGCGAGCTGTCCTACCCACCAATTGGAATGCCAACTTTGGCGGCCCCGCATGGACGCGTGTTGCGGACGGTCAGTGGTATCTGCACATGTTTACGCCCGAGCAGCCGGACTTTGACTGGTCATGCCCTGAGGTTCACGCGCTCTTTAGCGACGTCCTGGCGTTTTGGAGCGATCGAGGCGTCGACGGCTTTCGCATTGATGTGGCGCAGGGTCTCGCCAAGGATCTCGACCGCGATGACCTCGACCGGTGGCATCTCGCCGAGGGCGATGACATGGTTGACGACGGCACCCATCTGCTGTGGGACCGCAACGAGGTCCACGAGATCTATCGAGAGTGGCGCCGCGTGTTCGACCGCTATAATCCGCCACGCAGCGCCGTTGCCGAGGCGTGGGTGCTGCCCGAGCGCCAGTATCTCTACGCGCGTCCCAGCGAGCTTGGCCAGACATTCAACTTTGAGTTTGCCAAGGCCGCTTGGACCTATGATGACATGCACACTGCAATCGAGAAGGGCTTGAAGGCAGTCGTCGAATCCGATTCCGCCTCGACTTGGGTACTCTCCAACCACGACGTGCCGCGCGTGGCGACACGCTATGCCCTGCCGCAAATCAAGGCGACGCGCTACCACCAGACTTGCGCTCGACTGGCTCTTACGTGACGGGTCGTCTTATGACGAGGACCGTGAACTCGGCGAGCGCCGCGCGCGAGCGGCCCTTTTGCTTGAACTGGCGCTTCCGGGCTCGGCATACGTGTATCAGGGTGAGGAGCTCGGCCTTTTTGAGGTGGCTGATATCCCGTGGGCTGCACTCGAAGACCCTACTGCGACCAATACGCACGGACCGAAGCGTGAGAAGGGGCGCGACGGCTGTCGTGTGCCCCTGCCGTGGGTGGCGGCGGACGATCCCGCGCATGGCGGATCGTTTGGGTTTTCGCCGGCAGACGCCGATGCGGCGCCCCATCTGCCGCAGCCTGCATGGTTTTCCGATTATGCTGCCGATAGGGAAGAAGTGGACCCGACATCGATGCTTGCGCTCTATCGTGACGCCCTCTGGCTGCGGCGCAAGCTGCGCGGGTGCGCCAACGATCTTGCGTGGCTCGATCTTGACGGGCGCACCGGTCTTGCGGATGGTGCCGAGGGCGCTGAGGGCGGCGTCATCGCCTATCGCCGCGATAGCGGCTGGACGTGTGTGACGAACTTCGGTGCAGCACCCGTGGAGCTGCCGGCGGGCAGGGTCCTGCTCACCTCATCACCGCTTGCAGACGGCAGGCTCACGCAGGACAGCTCTGCCTGGATCATGCTCGGTGAGATGTAGGGGCATCTCGCTGCGAGCCTGCGTTTGCCTGCGTCTTCCGTGGTGGCTGATGCCTTCATGAGGTTCGCGAGGGCGTCGCAAAAAACTTTTCAAAAAAAGTTCTTGCATTTGGATGGATCATCCCGTATATTAAATCCTCGCAGGCGGACATGGCTCAGTTGGTAGAGCACAACCTTGCCAAGGTTGGGGTCCGTCGGGTTCGAGTCCCGTTGTCCGCTCCATTTGGGCGTTTAGCTCAGGGGAGAGCGCTCCCTGACAC
>ENA-OQKQ01000436-OQKQ01000436.1-human-gut-metagenome-genome-assembly--contig:-NODE-436-length-14184-cov-3.853169_pt1 | contig 14184 bp, 13 predicted proteins | sample MGYA00242651_ERZ504803 | MGnify/ENA primary metagenome ERZ504803 (study PRJEB26092, sample SAMD00036380) | human gut metagenome | host: Homo sapiens | study: EMG produced TPA metagenomics assembly of...
GAGGGCAACTTTGCGTATGTGAAGCAGGATCTTGATTTCCGGCGTTTTCTGCTTCGCGGCAGTACGAAGGTCGCCGCCGAATGGCTGCTGTTCAGCCTCGCTCTCAACATCCTCCATCTGCACCATAAAATCCAAAACAGACGCTTGGGAAGCGGTTTGAAGATTCCATCATCTTTTCCTGCCGGTTTATAACTCATTCCACTTGGAAATTCCTTATGAAAATAATTCCTTGAGTGCCGTTCTTTCTGCACTCTGTTTTCGCTTGCCCAAAAATGTTGCGGAAAAAGGCGCTGCCTCTCATGGCCTGCTTTAGCCATTTTGAGACAGCGCCTTTGCTCTACTGGAACAGTGGGAAGCTGTCACTTTTAGTTTGCTTCTTTATCATATACAAGCATTGGCGTTCAGCTTTTCAAATTCCACGTAGGCTACGGCAAAGACACCAACCTGCCGTGTGCAGCCGGGGGTGTTGTCCTTGGGATAGAGATGTGGTTATTTCTCTCTAAAGAGCGAAACAGCGTTTAATAAAATCGATATTCCTACACATACCCACAGAGCTTTGCTCATGGTTGGCATGATATCCATCAAGCCTCCCCAATCTTCATTTAGCACACGCATCGCTCCGTCTGAATAAAAGGAACATACGGTCAATGCAGTGAAAGAAATGGCTCCGAATCTAAACCATTTTTACCGTTCTTACTTTTAAAAGAGCAAATCAAATTGAATCCTGTAAAAACTGATCGCAGAAATTCCTAAAAACAGCCACATATATTGTCTCCTTAAATTCTCTTACCCTGCACCCCTATGAGGCAAGGCTCGCAATCGTATCGCTTGTGGACAGGAACTTCCAATGAGAGGATCGTCCGCAGCACCATTACCGATTCTCCGCCAGATATTCCTCTGCGTAGTGGACAGCCACCGCGCCGTCCGATACGGCGGTGACCACCTGCCGCAGCGCCTTGGTGCGGACATCGCCCGCGGCGAACACACCGGGGAGGCTGGTGCGGGTGGATTCATCCGCGATGATATAGCCGGACTTGTCCAGCGCCAGCTCCCCTTGGAACAGCTCCGTGGCCGGGGCGCGTCCCACGCTGATGAACACGCCGTCGCAGGCAAGGTCGCGTTCTGCGCCGGTGTTGACATCTTTTAGCCGCAGCCCCGTCAGGCGGCTTTTGTGCAGCAGCGCAGAGACGGTGCTGTTCCAGCAGAACTCCACGTTGGGCGCGTTCATCAGCGGCTCATGATAGACCTTCGTTGCCCGTAGGCTGTCGCGGCGGTGGATGAGATAGACCTTTTTTGCGATACGGGACAGGGTCAGGGCATCCGCCGCGGCGGAGTTGCCGCCGCCCACCACCGCCACGGTCTTGCCCCGATAGGGCGCGCCGTCGCAGGCGGCGCAGTAGGCCACGCCCCGGCCCAACAGCTCCGTCTCTCCGGCAACGCCCAGCGTTCTGGGGTCTGCGCCGGTGGCCAGCACCACGGTTTTCCCCAGGAAGATCCCCTCGCTGGTCTCCACGAGCTTGGGAACCGCCGTCAGATCCATGCGGAGGACTTCTACGTATTCGCTGCGTGCCCCGAAGCGCTCCGCCTGCTTTTGCATCTTCTCCGCCAGAGAGAAGCCGTCGATCCCGTCCTCAAAAGCCGGGATAGTTGTCGATCTGCTCGGTCAGGGCCATCTGCCCGCCAGCAGACAGCTTTTCCAGCACGACGGTGTCCAGCCCCGACCGGGCCGCGTACAGGGCGGCGGTGTAGCCGCCCGGGCCGCCGCCCACCACGAGCATATCATAAACATGATTGTTGTTCATATCTGAACCCTCCGTTATTTCGCCAAGGCTTCCTGAATGAAGCGGTCGATCTCTGCCTTTGAGCCGGGCGCGATGATGGAATCCACGGCCTTTCCGTTCCGGTACAGCATCAGAGTTGGGATGTCCTCGATCCCCTCGGCCCCCGCCAGCTGCGGCTCCTCGTCAATATTGATCTTGCCGACAGCAAGGCTGTCCGCGTATTCCTCTCCAATCTTCTCATACGCAGGGCCGATCCTCCGGCAATAGCTGCACCAGGGCGCCCAGAAATCCACCAAAACAGGCTTTTCCTCCCGGATCAACTGCTTAAACTGCTCCTGATTCATATTCATAGCTGCCATATCTGTCAGCTCCTTTCCTTTGTTTGGGTATTCTCAAGACTCCGGTCTCGTCCCACACCACATTGTGACCTCATCCTGAGGTGACGGTACTCTGCCCTTGGGACATAAAGCAGATGAGTAAGACCATCATCTGTACGAAAATAGCTGCGGTTTGTTGCAGCTTATTCTGCGCAGAGCTCAGCCACCAGAGCGTCCATCTGCGCTTCGCTGGTTTGGTTCAATGCACCACGCAGAGACACTACCGTTTCGTAAAGGTGGATATCCTTCATCTCCTCCAATTTGGTGCGCATCAGCCGCGCGGCAGCAGGTGCCCAAGAGCCGTCTTCAATAAGGCCAACCCGGCGGTTTCGGAATCCCTTTGTCCGTAAATGTTCCAAAAACTCCCTCATGGGCGGAAACAGTCCTTCGTCATAGGTGGCGCTGGCTAAAACCAACTTCCCGCAGTAGAACGCACTGGCAACAGCGTAGGAAAGATCTGTCACAGTGAGATCACATATGTTGACCTGTACGCCTTTTTTCTCTAATTTACCCTTGAGGGTCTTCGCCGCATGGGCAGTATTTCCATGGATGGATGCATGGGCAATCAGTATGCTCTCCGATTCTTCTGGTTCCCATTGTGACCAGAGATCATAGAACCGCAGACACTCCTCCAGCCCTTCTGTAAGCACGGGACCGTGGAGCGGGCAGATTGTTTTGATCTCCAGCGCGGAGATTTTTTTCAGCAGCGCCTGCACCTGTGCGCCATATTTCCCGATAATATTGTAATAATACCGTCGGGCCTGCGGCACCCAGGGGGCACGGGCAGTCCGTTCCAGTGAGCCAAAGCGTCCGAAGGCATCCGCCGAGAACAGGATTTTTTCCGTTTCCTCATACGCCGTCATCACCTCCGGCCAGTGTACCATCGGCGCCAGCAGAAAGCGCAGCCGGTGCAAACCCAAGGAAAGCGTATCTCTTTCGCCAACCTCCAGCATACGGTCTTCCGACAATGCACCTGTGCCGAAGAACTGCTTGATCAGGGTAAATGTTTTCGCGTTTCCCACGATCTTCATCTCCGGGTACTTTTGTGCCAGCCGCATGAGGCTGCCGGAATGATCCGGCTCCATGTGTGTGACCACAAGATAGTCGGGGCTGCGCCCCTCCAACACCCGCGCCACATTGGAAAGCCATTCTTCCGCCGCCCGTGCGTCCACGCTGTCCATCACGGCGATCTTCTCATCCAGAATGACATAGGAGTTGTAGCTCACTCCCATAGGCTGGACGGAGTACTGGTTTTCAAAGAGTGCCAATGTGTTATCATCCACCCCTACATAGCGGATGGCATCTGTTACCGTTTGGATAGCCATAAAAAAATACCTCCTATTTTCCTTACTCAGACTCTGACTGATAGGTTTTTCTTTTCTAATGGAACATACGCTCAACCGCGGATCGACGGTCGCGCATTTTACCGTTGCCTTGCTTCCCCAAGAGCCGTTACATGTGGTACACCGCAGCGGAGCGAAGTCCTTCCGGCAGGCCGTCGGGCGCAGCAGGTGAAAGTTCCCAGCGTACCTGCCCCGCCCACTGGGAGGCGACGGCGGAGAAGTGGAGCATGACAATACCGAGATCCAATGCGGCATCCAAATTATCGGTGTAGGCATCCTCCTGCTGCACCAAATAGATGCTGTGATCCTGCACAAGGAAGCCATAGGGCTGACGGTTGAGATAGCTGGGGGAGAGCGAAGCGGCGTAGAAGGACTGCCAGAGCATATCGTCGTAGAAGTCCATCATCTCGTCAAGCCCAGACTTGTTGCTCCAGCTCCCCATGTGAACCAAATCATGCACGCCCTTTTTGGGCGCGTAGTACTGCTGCTCGGCCCGCACATCGATCTGAGACATACTTAGGATATTCAGCCGCAGCTTTTTTGCGGTCTTTTCCCCGTAGCCAAAGGCAACGATTGCCGCCACCTCTAACGGGGTGGTGAGAGACAGTGCCTTTTTGATTTTGTCGCTGTCGGTGAAGGTCATCCAGCAGGTGTCAATGTCCAACTCAGTCAGCTTGAGGACGAGATCTTCCATCATGTAGCCGGCGTTGATGGCCGCATAGGAATGCGGGGCAGACATAAGGAGCAGGTAGTGCGGTGCTCCGATGAGAAATTGATTATAGCCCGCTGAGCTCTCCAGCGCCGGCTGTGCATCCTTGTCCAAGACGATCAACTCCGTTGCAATCTCCGGGACAAGACGGGGGCAGGTCTTTTCATAGTAGGATCGGAGCTGGCCGATAGCCTCGCTCGGAACTTCCTTTTCGCGGAATGCGTGAACGGATCTGCGATTTTGAATCATAGCGCTGTAATTCATAGTAGTATCTCCTATTCTGATGTCTTTGGTTTTCTTATAAATCGTCTATCAGTGCGGTGCTCTTGGCGTAGGCGGTACTGCGTGCCTCAAAGAAATCGGTCTTGACCATGTTGGCGTCGGCGTACTGGCTGACCCATTCCATGCTCTCCGGTTCGCTCTCAAAGCCTGGATACAATGCGGGATAGCCAAGGCTCGTCCAGCGGAGGTTGCCGAGATAGCGGATGTAATCGCTGATCATCTGCCGGTTCAGCCCCGGGATGTCGTCGCCGATCACATAATGCCCCCATGCGATCTCCTGCTCCACGCCCTCACGCATCATCTCGCGCAGCGCTTGTACGCTCTCGGCGGTGAACAACTCCGGCTGCTCCTTTTGCAGCTCCGTGATGATATTGCGGAACAGCCACAAGTGCGTGTTCTCATCGCGGTTTATGTAGCGAATCTCCTGCGCCGAGCCGGGCATCTTCCCGTTTCGGGAGAGATTGTAGAAGAACATAAAGCCGCTGTAAAAAATAGATGCCCTCCAAAATATAGTTTGCCATCATCACGCGCAGCAGCGTGGAAGCGTCCTTCCGCTCCTGAAACTCGTTGTAGCAGTCCCCAATGAAGGTGTTGCGGCGCAGCAGATGCTCGTCCGTTTTCCATTGGTAGAGGATGTCATTGCGCTCCACGGGGGAACAGATGGTGTCGAGCATATAGCTGTAGCTCTGTGAGTGGACACACTCCTGAAACGCCTGAATGGACAGGCAGAGATTGACCTCGTTGGCGGTAATGTAGGCGCCGATATTAGGCAGGTTCGCTGTCTGAATGGAATCCAAAAGACAGAAAACTCAGAATTTATCGTAGGCGCTGCGCTCGGCTGACAGCAGGCGGGGATAGTCCTTCACATCCTGCGAGAGATTGATCTCCTCAGGGATCCAAAAGTTGTTCATGGCCTGCCGGTACCAGTCGCTGACCCAAGCGTACTTCATATTGTTGAAGTCGTTGAGGTTGGTGGTATTGCCGCCGATCATGCGCCGCAGGCGCACATCAGGGTCGCCCTCCGGGTTAAAGAGGGGCTTTTTCTTCAGTTCCGTCATGCTATCCTCCTTATGACGAGCAGCTTTCGCAGGCCTCGACCTCAAGGGCCTTGCTGCGGACATAGTAAATGGTCTTGACGCCGGCCCTCCACGCCTCCAAATACAGTCTGAGCACCTGACGCATGGAATAGTCGTTGGTGATATAGAGATTCATGCTCTGCGCCTGGTCAATATGTCTCTGGCGAAGGCCCGCGGCGCGTACCGACCAGCTTTGGTCGATCAGATGCGCCGCCTTATAGTACCACCATGTGTCCATAGAAAGCTCCGGAGCAACGCGGGGCAGCATGCTGCCCTTTTTTTCCTCTAAAAAGAATTTCTTCATAATTGGATCTATGCCCGCCGACGTGCCGGAGAGGATAGATGTGCTGGAGGTCGGTGCGACCGCCAGCAGATAGGCGTTGCGCATTCCCTGCACCGCCACCGTTTTCGCAAGCGCCCGCCACTTTTCGGAGGTATAACCCCGCTTTTCAAAATACGCGCCCGTCTGCCAGTCGCTGCCCTCAAAGAGCGCGTAACGACCCTTTTCCCGTGCCAGAGCTGTGTCCGCCTTGACGGCGGCGTAGTTGATGAGCTCGAACACTGCGTCGGTGAAGGCAAGGTGCTCATCGCTCTCCCAGTGGATGCCGCGCTTTGCCAGCATGTGGTGGTAGCCGCTGACGCCCAGGCCGATGCTGCGGTACTTCTGATTGGTAAGCCGCGCGTATTCCAACGGGTAGAAGTTGAGGTCGATCACATTATCCAGTGCGCGGATGGCCGTTTCCACCGTGCGTTCCATATAGGCCTCGTCCTCCACCGGCAGATTACCGAGAGACAGACTCGCCAGGTTGCAGACCACAAACTCACCTGGGCGTGTGGCCGTCACCACTATTGTGTCGCCGTTCTCCGTGTGCACCTCAGTGCTGATGTGCTCGATGGGTGCCATGTTCTGCGCGATCTCCGTACAGAGATTGGAGCAATAGATCATTCCCGTGTGGCCGTTTGGGTTCATATGATTTACACTGTCTCGATTGAAAGCGAAGGGCGTGCCGGTCTCCACTGCCGAGCGAAGCACCAGCCGCACGATGTCCTTGACGGTGACGCTGCGCTTTTCGATGCGCGGGTCATTGACGCAGTCCAGATACCGCTTCTCCCATTCTGTACCCCAGTAATCCTCCAGTGCGTAGCCCTTGACCGTGAGGATCTCATGCGGACACATGAGATGCCACGGCGCGTCTATGTTCTCCTCCGCCAGTCGCCAGAAGAGATCCGGATAGCACACGGCGGGAAACACATCATGTGCCTTCATGCGGTCGTCGCCGTTGTTAGTGCGAAGTTGAAGGAATTCCGGCAGATCCCGGTGCCATGCGTCTAAGTAAACCGCCACAGCGCCCTGCCGCATCCCCAACTGATCCACCGCCACGGCGGTGTCGTTGACCAGCCGGATCCAGCGGATAACACCGCCCGCCGCCCCTTGAAAGCCGCGGATGGTGCTGCCTGCAGCGCGCACCTTACCGAAGTACATCCCCATTCCACCGCCGAATTTAGAGACCTTTGCGAAGTTGTCCAGCGAGCGGTAGATGCCGTCCAGACTGTCCGGCACAGTGTCCACAAAGCAGCTTGAAAGCTGATGGTAGGGCTTTCGTGCGTTGGACATGGTAGGTGTCGCCATCGTGACCTCCATACGGCTGAGCATATCGTAAAAGCGTTTTACCCACCCCATGCGGTCAGAGCCTTCGTTCATAGCAAGATGCAGCGCGATACCCAAAAACATCTCCTGCGGTGTTTCCAGCGGCACGCGGCTGCGTGACTGGATCACATAGCGTTTGAGCAGCAGGTCAAGGCCGGAGTAGGTGAACAGCTCGTCCCGTTCCGGGCAGAGAAAGTCCTCCGCCATGGCAATCTCCTCGTGGGTATAGTGGGCAAGGATATAGTCACCGTAGAGTCCCTTATCCGTCAGATAGCGAAGCCTGCCATAGAGGTCGCCGACGCCGCGCCCCTCCCATTCCTGTGCGTTGCGACAGCGAAAGGAGTGGTTCAGAAGCCGCGCCGCGATGAACTCCCACTTGGGTGCCTCTGCCGTAGTCAGCTCTACCGCCGCCTTGGTCAGTGCCTCAGCCCGCTCATCCTCCGTCATGCCCAGGCGACAGAAACTCTCAAACTTCATTTGAAGCGCCGCGAGGGAGTAGACTTCCTCGGTAAAATCCATCTGGATGCGGCGCAGCACCTCGTCAAGCGAGTCATCCCCCACCGTCCGCGCGATGGTATGCCGGACACGGCGCAGCGCAGACCGCTTTTCGCGGTAGAGGATGTACGCCTTGGCCACCTCATAGTGTCCGCGCTCCATGAGCGTTCGCTCCACCTCGTCCTGCACACGTTCTACGGTGAGCGGCACTGTGACGGAGAGATTGTTGAGAACGGTGGCGAGGATCTCATCCATTTCTCTGCTCCCGATCTCCTTGCCCTGTCCGTCAAACGCCTTTTTCATGGCGTTGAAAATTTTCTCCTGTTGAAAGGGAACAGACTCCCCGTTTCGTTTTCTGATCTCCATTTCGATCCTCTCATCTTCTCCGGTCACTTCTCATGTCCTTTTGGGCAAAGAGCGGGCAAGCGCAGTATCACGCTTGCCCGCTCTGTTTTTGAAAGCCGGTTTTTTTGCAGCCGACGCGGCGGGGCTGTTTGTTGTCTTGGTTTTGGCTTTCCTGCCAGTTACTTCATAGATTCCAGAATGGCGTCCGCCAGTGCTTCCAGCTCAGTGCGCTTGTCCGTGCCCATGGACGAGGCGAGGCTGAGCCGCTCGTTGAGCACCGTCATGTTCTTAAGCTCATTGTTGACGAATTTCTGCATGAGGTCACCGGACTTCACCGCCCATGAGCCGTTTTCAATGATGGCAAAGGTGCGGTTTTGCAGATTCAGTGCCTTCATATCCATGAGGAAGTCATGCATGGCGGGGTAGATGCCGAGGTTGTAGGTCACAGAGGCCAGGACAATGTGACTGTACTTAAACGCCTCGGAGATCAGCTGGGAGACATGAGTGGAGGACACATCGTACATCGCCACCTTGCTCATGCCCTTATCGCAGAGCGACGTCGCCAGCGCCTGCGCCGCGTTCTCCGTGTTGCCGTACATAGAGGCGTAGACGATGAGCACGCCCTGGGTCTCAGGGGCATAGCGGCTCCATGTGTCGTACTTTTCGATGAACCAGCCCAGATCCTTGCGCCACACGGGGCCGTGGAGCGGGCAGATGTACTTGATCTGATCCAAAACGCCGCCGGCCTTTTTCAGCAGGAGCTGGATGTGGGGGCCGTACTTGCCCACGATGTTGGTGAGGTAGCGGCGGGCGTCGTCCAGCCAGTCCCGCTCGAAGTCCACCTCGTCGGCGAACAGCTTGCCGTCCAGCGCGCCGAAGGTGCCGAAGGCGTCGGCGGAAAAGAGGACGCCGTCGGTGACGTCGAGGGTCACCATGGCCTCCGGCCAGTGAACCATAGGCGCGCCCACAAAGGTGACGGTGTGCTTGCCGAAGGAGAAGGTGTCGCCCTCCTTCACCTCGATGCACTCATGTCCGTCCACATGGAAGCCGAACTGCCGCATGAGCATGAATGCCTTCTCGTTGGAGATCAGTTTCACCTTGGGATGGCGCAGCAGGATCTCCTCGATGCAGGCGGCGTGATCCGGCTCCAGATGGTTGACCAGCAGGTAGTCCAGCTCGCGGCCATCCAGCACATACGCCAGATTTTCCAAAAGCTGGCGGCAGGCAGACCAGTCCACCGTGTCAAAGAGCACCGTCTTTTCATCCAGCAGGCAGTAGGCGTTGTAGCTTACGCCCCGGGGAATGGGAAAGCAGTTTTCAAACAGGGCCAGGCGATGGTCGTTGGCGCCCACCCAGTAGAGGTCGTTCGTTACTTTACGCACGCAATACATCTTATCTTACCTCCTTCACGGCCTCAAGCCTTTACAAATTGATCCTTCGTCTCCGCGCACTCGGGACACACCCACTCGGCGGGAAGCTGCTCAAAGAGCGTACCGGGCGCGATCTCGCCGTCCTCGTCGCCCAACTCCGGCACATACTCGTAGCCGCAGCCGCTGCAGACGTAGCGGTCGCCGATGGGGGCGGGCTTCGGCGGCGTGGGCCGCTTCATCTTTACCATGGGCGGCGCGGGCAGCTTTTCGCCGCTATCCAGCGCAGCGGTGAGCAGGGGCAGGATCTCCTCCACATCGCCCACGATGCCGTAGTCGCAGTTCTTGAAGATAGGCGCGTTACCGTTCTTATTGATGGCCACGATGGTGGAGGCGTCCTTGATGCCCTTAAGGTGCTGGGATGCGCCGGAGATGCCGCAGGCGATGTACAGATTGCCGGTGAACTTCTGACCGGACATACCCACATAGCGGTTCAGCGGCAGATATTTGAGAGTCTCCGCCACAGGGCGGGAAGAACCGATGGCCGCGCCGGCGGCCTTGGCCAGCGACTCTACCAGTTTCATGTTCTTTTTCTCCCCGATGCCCTTGCCCGCGGAGACCACCCGCTCCGCCTGCGGGATGGGCGTATCCATAGGAATGCCGACGGAGAAGTCGTGACCATCCTTCTTCAGCGCCGCCACAAGGTCGGCCACCTGCTGGGCAGCATCCCCCTCCCGGAAGATGGTCTTTTTGCGAATGCCCGTGATGGGCGCGGGTTTCTTGGCCGCCGAACGGCTCTCGCCGCCGGAGCTCTTGCCCAGCCTGCCCAACAGATGAGAGGCGATGACCACCCGCTGGATCTCATTAGTGCCCTCGTAGAGGGTGGTGATCTTGGCGTCGCGGTAGGCCCGTTCCACCTCCATGCCCTTGAGGTAGCCGCTGCCGCCGTGGATCTGCAAGGCATCGTTGGTGACCTCCAGCGCGATGTCCGAGGCGTACATCTTCGCCATGGCGGACTCCATGCCGTAAGGCGCGTGCTGCTCCTTCAGCTCCGCCGCGGAGTAGATGAGGAACCGGGCGCAGCGCAGCTTGGTTGCCATATCCGCCAGCTTGAAGGCGATGCTCTGCTGGGCCGCGATGGGCTTGCCGAACTGGACGCGCTCCTTGGAATAGCTCAACGCGTGCTCAAACGCGCCCTGGGCGATGCCCAGCGCCTGCGCGGCGATGCCAATGCGTCCGCCGTCCAGCGTGGACATGGCAATCTTGAAGCCCTCGCCCTCCTTGCCCAATAGGTTTTCCTTGGGAACCTTCACGTTGTTGAAGATCAGCTCCGCCGTGGAGGAGGAGCGAATACCCATCTTGTCATAGTGGTCGCCGAACTCAAAGCCCTTCCAGCCCTTCTCCACGATGAAAGCGGAGATGCCCCGGGTGCCGATGTCCGGCGTGGTGACGGCGAAAACCACATAGGTGTCCGCCTTAGGGGCGTTGGTAATGAAGATCTTGCCGCCGTTGAGGAGGTAGTAGTCCCCCTTATCCAGCGCCGTGGTCTCCGTGCCGCCGGCGTCGGATCCGGCGTTGGTCTCCGTAAGGCCGAAGGCGCCGATCTTCTCGCCCTTGGCCAGCGGAACCAGATATTTCTTCTTCTGCTCCTCGGTGCCATAGGCGAAAATGGGCCATGAGCCGAGGGAGACGTGGGCGGAGAGGATTACGCCCGTGCCGCCGTCCACACGGGCCAGCTCCTCCACCGCGATGGCGTAGCTCAGGGCATCAAGACCGGCACCGCCGTACTCCTTGGGGTAGGGAATGCCCATCCAGCCCAGCTTACCCAGCTTCTTGACAGCCTCCTCGGGAAACTCGTTGTTCTGATCCATTAAAAATGCGAGGGGCTTGATCTCCTCCTCCGCAAAACTCCGGATCTTCGCGCGCAGCTCTTCGTGCGCCGCCGTGGTTTGAAACAGCATATGGGTACCTCCTCTTAAAATTTTACAGCTTGCTTGTATCTTGGGGATCGGATCCGCCGGTCAGCAGCCTGCGCAGGCTCACGGCACGGAACGCCTCGTCCTGCTTTTGCTGCAAGGCCGCCAGCTGACAGTGGATGGCGCACCGCCCATGCTTGTCCTGCCAGCGGCATTCATATCCCGGCTCCATGCAGGCGCACAGGATGCCCCGCTCCCCCACGACCCCCATGAGATCGTAGAGGGAGGTCGCGTCCAGATCGCAGGACAGCTCGCAGCCGCCGAGAGCGCCGCGGCTCACCCGCACCAAATTGCCGGCGGAGAGCTTGCGCAGAATCTGGTAGGCAAACTGATTGGGGATCAATTCCGTTTCCGACATCTCGGCCACCGAATGCTTCTCCCCGTCCAGCAGCACCCGCAAAATGCGCAGCGCGTAGTCCGTCTCTTTGGTGATGATCATGCTCCACATCCTCTTTTCGCTTGCTTGTTAATACCATAATATCAATCTTGATAAAATTTGTCAAGATAGTTTCAAAAAAAAATATCGCTTTATTACAGACCGCCCCATACCGGGTCAGCTTCGCTTTCCATTCAGCGAAAAGCCATGTTCCTTACAATTATAGAAGCCGAAAAAGCTGTGCCGTGGCAGTCCGCCGAAAGCAGAAAAGACTATGCCTGAAAACCAGAAAGCGGAGGAATTGGTTGGGGCTCGCAGGGGTCGTCCATCCAAGGCGGATGAGGCGATCCCTGGCAAGCCTAAGCCATCCAACCGAAACAAGCAATAAAGTGCGTGCTTTTCATTTTATTTATGCCGATCATTCTTGGGAGACAGTAGAAAAATTTCCATTGTTATTGACATGATGTGCGTTACAGAGTAAAGTATTCATCAAGACTGATTCGCAATAAAGAATATCATGGTCGTTCCGTGATCGAGGTCGTTATGATAAAAGGAAATGTAAAAATAGATCGCAAAAATCTCATCAGCATCCTGCAAAGCTGCCTTGTGCTGATTTTGGTGATCCTTGTCGCTCTGATGATGGTCGAGATCGGCAACCTGAAGGGCACGGCCCGCGTCATCAATTATGCCGGGCTGGTGCGCGGAGACACGCAGCGGGCGGTAAAGCTGGAGATCACAGGCACCCGAAACGATGAGTTGATCGCGTATTTAGACGATATCTTAAGCAATCTGACATCCGGAGAAGGGCACTACGAATTGGTAAAGCTCAAGGACGCGGCCTATCAGGAAAGGCTGGACAGCCAGCGTGCCTACTGGGAGCGGCTCAAGGCGGAGGTCGCGGCGGCCAGACAGCGTGGATATGAGAACACCCAAATCGTTGCCATGAGCGAGACCTATTTTGAAATGGCGGACGAAACGGTGTCTGCCGCGGAACACTATTCAGAAAAGATCGCCATGAAGATCCGCACTATTGAGATCCTCTCGGCACTGGATATGCTGTGCCTGGTTATCCTAATCATGCTCCAGACCGCCATGGCACTGAAAATGGCCCGGAAAACCAACTGCTGGAGCAGAAGGCATACATCGACATCCATACCGGCCTGCCCAACAAGGGCTCCTGCGAGGAGCTTCTCAACAACAGGGAAATTCTCCGGGAGCCTACGGCCTGCGTCATATTTGACCTGAACAATCTGAAAACCGTCAACGATACGAGGGGTCATTCGGCGGGTGATCAACTGATCCTGAGCTTTGCCCGGCTTTTACGCCGGGTGATCCCGGAAAAGCATTTCGTGGGCAGATACGGCGGCGACGAATTTATGGCGGTCATTTACCATACGGACCGGCAGGAGGTGGAGGGCATACTGGACAGTCTGCGCAGGGAAGCCGACGCTGCAAACCGTGACGGCAATCAGCTTCCTCTCAGCTACGCCTACGGTTGGGCGATCTCCGCCGATTATGAAGGCTGCATCATGCAAACGCTGCTGGACAAGGCCGACTATTGCATGTACGAAAATAAGCGAGCCTACTACGCCACCCACGACCGGAGAGCGCCAAGGCCATAAGGCTCTTTTCAAACGAAAAACAGCAAGAACGAATTCGTCGCCACTATTGCGAAAAAAGCCTGGCCTGACGAAGAAAGGACAGGGAGGCGGCACTGAACGTCCACGTCGCAGTTGTGATGGAGGTACTGAAGGCTGGTGGCAGCGTGCAGTTCATCAGCTTCGTTAGCTTTGAGGTGAAGGGGTGCGCTGCCCGATCTGCCGGTTCGATGGTTGGCTGTACAGGAAACTCACCAGCAGGTACTTTACGATGAACGCTGGGGCGAGGGGCGGACGACTATCTTCTTTGCTGCACAACTGCACCATTTTCTCATACACGGACGATAGATCCAGCACTGCCTTACATTTCCGGAGGATGGTCTCCTGCTGCATTAGATACTCGATTAATCCGCCAAGCTGATCTGGCCATTGCTGTAACGATACATAGCTGCCCTCCAGGTACAAGGTTTTTGCTGGATTTTTTCCAGTTCTCTTGCTCCAATTATACCACAGATTGGCCTCTATGGATTGAAATATAAGGCTTTTTCTTTTATTCAGTGCACATTAACTTAATTCGTCGAATATAACATGAAAAGCACGCACTTTATTGCTTGTTTCGGCTGGACGGCTTAGGCTTGTCAGGGATCGCCGCATCCGCCTTGGGTGGGTGACCCCTGTGAGCCCCAACCGATTTCTCCGCTTTCTGGTTTTCAGTCATAGTCTTTTCTGCTTTCGGCGGGCTGCCACGGCACAGTTTTTTGGTTTCTATAATTAGAAAGAACATGACTTTTCGCTGAATGGAAAGCGAAGC
>ENA-OQKQ01000438-OQKQ01000438.1-human-gut-metagenome-genome-assembly--contig:-NODE-438-length-14157-cov-3.033785_pt1 | contig 14157 bp, 16 predicted proteins | sample MGYA00242651_ERZ504803 | MGnify/ENA primary metagenome ERZ504803 (study PRJEB26092, sample SAMD00036380) | human gut metagenome | host: Homo sapiens | study: EMG produced TPA metagenomics assembly of...
TGCTGGTCGTGTTGCTGGGACGTACCTTCGTGTTCAACGTATATGTGAGTTCCATCCCGCAGCATGGAAGACACGTTGCAAATCGGCGACCGCGTATTTGCCTCGCGATTGACTCCGAGACTCTTTACACTGCACCGTGGCGACATCATCGTGTTCAAAGATCCCGCAGACTGGATGGAGGGGGAGCAGCTTCCCACCAATCTGATGTCGATAATCGACAGCAATCGTTACCTAATCAAACGTGTCATCGGTCTGCCCGGCGATACCGTCGCCTGCAAGGGATCCGGGGAGCCCATCACGGTCAACGGCAAACCCATTGATGAAAGCGCTTATCTTAAGTCCGGCGTGAATCCAAGCGACAGCCCTTTTTCCGTAACCGTTACTGACGGCAACGTGTTCGTGCTTGGTGATAATCGCTCCAATTCCAGAGATTCTCGATACCATCTTGACGACGGCAACAATGGGCTAGTGCCATACGACGATATCCAAGGTGTGGCGTTGTTCCGCTTCTGGCCATTTACGAGAATCGGCATACTGAACTGAGTTCGGCGTGAATCCACGAGTTGATACGTGCCGCACGGTCCGGTGCATCCTGCAGCCGGACCGTTACCGGAACCCTCCCCCCGAAATCTGACGACCCCCCTGTCTCACAGCTATCGTACAGCTCCGATACGGGAAACGTGCGGGTGATTCCATAACGACTACGTACTTCAGGAAGTGACGTGTATCACACTATGGTCATGTGTTCAGTCGCGCGCGACCCAAAGCGTATCGAGGTCGTCGGCCTCGGTCGCCTTTTTGCTCTGTATTGTGATGAATGCGAGAAATCATTTTCAGAAGATTCATTATTCACTATTGGAATCAAAAATGATACCATCTACTACTTCACAAGAACTGATGGCAGACTGGGCTATACATATGTAACCGGACATAAAAGTGAACTAAGCCAAAGTCTGAAAGAATACAGTCCTTTCAGGTATCACTATGAAATATTCAAAGATAGTCTTACAGATGAGTCAGAGGATTATGACATGATTACAAGTGAACTGTCATACCATTACCTTGATGAATACGTCAAACGTCTCAAAAAGAGGGCACCTTACGGCTTCTTTACTGATTGGGGATGGGATTCTGAATATTCATGTATATCATTCCATTTCAACTACATGAATACCAACAGAAATACTATAAAATACATCGATGTATATTTCAAGGTAACCAACGATGTTGGCGATTTGAGAAAGACAGGACATTTCCAGGGCACAGGACCACTTCGAGAGTTTGAATCTGCAAGCTGGGAATGGGACACTTCCTATTATTATGTGTCTGGAGATGCTTCAAATATGAATATCACCAAGGTGATACTGACATACATGAACGGAACCAAGAAAGTACTAACAGGCAATTTGCTTGTGTTTGAATAAACTACAGGGCATTTTCGAGCAATTCACGAACATACTTCAGAAGGATGACAGGGTCAAACACCTTGCCATCCTTTTTTGTTGTCAGGTGCAGATGAGGACCAGTTGACATGCCGGAACTTCCAGAAACTCCAAGCACCTCTCCTGCATTGACGAACATCCCCTTTGAGACCCAGAAAGCAGAAAGATGGCAATAGCTGATGGTATAGCCAGCAGTTCTGACCGTGATATACTTACCTGAGCGATTGTCATGGCCAACGCCAGTCACTTCCCCTGGAAACATGGAAAACACTTTCTCGTAATGAGCTGCCAGATCCACGCCGTTGTGCATGATTGTCTTGTGCTTCACCGGGTGATTACGCATACCAAATCTTGAATTGATCTGAATGTTTTTCAACGGAAATGAAGCCCTGAGATAAGGAAGAACATCTTTGGAAGAATCTTGAGGCAAGGAATCAGACTTCATTACAGAGTCCACAGAAGCAACATGAGTTGTTTCTTGTGGACTCTTCTTTTTAGATATACTATGCTTCTTCACATACCCAATCGTATTGAATTGGGCATGTGAAGGAGTCTTTGTAAGCATCATTGTCAGTATCAATATGAGTGTCTTTATTGCTTTCATGTTGCAAAGGTAATCAGACTCAGCATAACAACACGAAAGATGTAACCACTTCCCTATTATATCTAACTTTATTTATGTTTATAGTATGATAATTGAGGAATAATCATACTACTTTCATAACTATCTATAAAACTTTCACTATACTAACGTACATGTTTAACTTCTTCTATATCTTACAATGTAACTTTGTTGTCGGTTTGGCTTTAGGCGCAGTCTTAATAAGACCAGTCGTAGGTTATCCACCAAATAAAAACGATAAAACAGAAGCAAATGAATTACAATTTCGATGAGAACGAGATGCCTTATGGCATCCTTGAACGTTTCGGACTCACCCAGGCAATGATTGATGACTTGCCGACCGATGTCCTCCAGAACATCTACAATGGCCGCAAGTCGCCAGTCCTGCCAGTTCATATCACAGCCGATGATGGTGAGGAAGTCAAGGCACGAACCAGGTTCAGCCTGGTAAGAACAGCCGAAGGTGGCGTTGATGTGCTCTTCTATCCACAGCTCGATGAGTTAGACTTGAAACTCTTCAACGAGCAGCAGGAGAAGAACCTTGTTGCAGGAAAGCCTATCGTCGGCCATTTGGAGAGCAACGAGGTTGGCAAGGAACTCGGCAGTAAGTGTTTCTTCCAGCTTGATCCAGAAAGCAAGCAGGTGCTCAGTGTTCCAACCCCAGTCATCGGCAGAAACATCCAGTATGTAGCAGACCGCTACCACCTTACTGGTGCAGAGATGCAGAAGTTGCAGAATGGTGACATCCTTACCATCGTAGAGGATGACGAGGAACAATCCATCGGTATCGACCTCAACTCCAACACCGGCATCCGTTTCGCAGCAGGCAACGAACTTGTCTGGAAGAGAGAAGCCAAGCGTGACTGGGATAAGTTCAACTTTGGCATCTTCGGCTGTTGGACTATGGATGAAGACGGCAATCTCGACTACATCCCAGAAGAGAACTATACCGAAGAGATGTGGAATGAACAGAAGAAACTGGGTATGCGCATGATGCAGCGATAACCCAAAGTATTAACCCATAAAACAAGATTTCATGGCAAATGTAAAGTACTATCCAGAAGACGTGCTCGTGGAGAAAGTCCAGAGCGGAGAATATGGCTGGCTTGACTACATCAACCACCACTCCCCTGAATGGCAGGAGGAATACACTGCCTTCTGCAAAGAGAAGGATCTCATTGTCAATGAGGAATCGGCAGAGGAATTTGTCGATTGGAAGGGCGAGCAGATTGAAGCTGGCGAATAATCACACAGTACAGAATCAATAAACAGCATTAGAATATGTCAATCAGATCAAATGCATTACCAGTAGGCAGAGACCTGGCACCAGAGCTTCAGGAGATTCTCAGAAAGAATGGTATGCAAGCACATATCATCAGACAAGGAGAAGGTTATCAGTTGGCCGTTCAAGGTCACGATTCCCCTCTGCTGACTTACGCCATCACAGCGCGACAGCACAGAGCCTTGGTTGACTGGGGAGCAAACTCAGCCAACAAGCAAGCCTACAACACCGTGGCAGAACTCGTGAAGAATGATTTCTACATGCCACGTGACTTCGTTCATGCCAGAAATGCCAATGGCCGTGTTGCCATGGGACTCCACGGCTACCGCATAGGCGTTGGCGAATATGGCAGACTTCCCTGGAACAGACGACATGCCCACATGATGATGGATCCATATCACGGAAGATTCCTCGGTTGGACTCCACGTTGTCAGGAAGGATTTCACATGCGCAGAGTTGGAGGAGCCATGTTCATGCAGGGTGCTCCAATCGTACCAGAACGTCCTGACGGCAGAATGAAGCCGGGCGAATTGCAGAATGGCGGTTATGGCTTCTATTATAAAGGTGGTCAGCAAAACATGGTACAGCAACCTTCGCAGGATGTGTTGGCAGACCTGCAATCAGTCATTACCCCTGTAGTGGTTCGTCCACGTCCCAAGGAACCAGCCAAGCCATACAACGAGCTCATCACCTCCAAGGTCTATTTCAGCAATGATAAATGGCAGGAGTGTCTTTCGTCTCACGGCATCATCGTAGATGCAGCCAACAAGACACTGACCATCCAGTCCACAGCCACCAAGCAGGATTTTGTCTATGATCTTACAGAGGATGAGGTGAAAAAGCTGACCAACAACTCCATCAAGCAAGTACCTGTCCAGAACCGCATTGACATCATCAACAATGCCATCAGGAACGATTTCCAGGACAAACTGACGATGGATATGCTCAATTCCAAAGAGCAGATCAGCTTGAAGCTCAGACCAGAGATAGAGGCAGAACTCAACAACCGCCAGCAGATGGTGATTGACCAGTCGCTCCCATCTAATGGCGACCAGATTACTATCGAGCCAGAAGACCGCAGTGTTGCTCATGTAGATGGCAACAGCCTGTATGAGCAGAACGAAAGCAAGGGATGGTTCCGTGAAGGCAAGCATGGCAGAGAGGTTCAGGTTGATGACATCAAGGTTGAACCAGTGCGTAATGAGCAGGGAGAAATCCAGAAGGATGAGAAAGGCAACGCCAAGTATCGCATGACCGCCGTCATCAATGGAGAGAGTATCAGCCATGAGATTACCCAAAAGCAGTATGACAAGTTCATGGCTATCGATGACTACCACCGCATGAAACTCTTCTCCCACATCTTCAAGGAGGTGGATATGAAAACCATCCCTGGAGAAGGCAAGAATATCGGGGCTCAGATTGGAGGAGCTCTCCTTGCAGGACTTGCCGTGATGAGTGAACTGGGCAGAGACCGTCCAGCACCGGCAGTATTCGTAGAACACCATCATGACCATGCCCATGGGCCACATGTCTATTTCAAGGGCAGCGTGGATTCACCGCAAGACCTTGCTTCACGAGCCTTCGATGCAGGACTCAATGCAGGAGAACACGGTGTAGGCTTAGGTCATGGCAGATAAACAACAATTCACATTCAAGAGATGACAGACGAACAGACATTTGCAGACTACAGAAGCCGTCTTAAACATCAAGGACGTATTGGAGGACGCAGGCTACACGTTTTACAAGCGTGATGGCTTGCGCTATCCTGCGTATGTACGCCTGGGCAGCGACGGAAAAAGGATCAGTGGAGACAAATACATTGTCATGCCCAACAAGAACTGCTGTTTCAAGCCGCCAACCATCAAGCTCTACTCTGTTACCTCCTTTATCTGGGAACATCCAGACCTTTTCAAGGAGTACAAGTATGGCATGAAGGAATCAGCCCTTGTCCATAAGGTCTGCCAACGCCTGCTTAACATCCCGGTAGAACATCGGAGTCAGGACGTGCATAATCCAACTGTCAGCAGCAAGCCATTTGATATCAATGACTACAAAATTGACCGTTTCAATCCCAAAGACTTAGAGTCACAGAAGCCGTTCTACGCCTTCTTCAAGTCAAGAGGAATTGATTTCGCCACCCGTTGTGCCTTCCATCACAGTTTCTTCCTCGCATCGAAAACAGCAAAAGATGGCAGCACCTATAAGAATCTCTCCTTCCCCATGTACATCCCTGGGCAACCAGAAAGATTTGTAGGGTTAGAGGAAAGAGGTTATCCTCGCAAGGATGGTTCTGCCCGAAAAGGCATGGCTACCGGCACCAACGCCAGTGAAGGATTATGGATGGCAAGTCCAAAGAAAACGGCACTTCAAGATGCCCGTATCGTACTTGTCTTTGAAAGCGCATACGATGCCATGGCATTTTACCAGCTGCAGATGCGCAAGGAATCAGGATTGGATCAGCGTGGACGGCAGGATCTGAAAGCCGGAGTCTATGTCTCTACGGGAGGTAACCCAAGCTATGGGCAGATACAGGGATTGCTGAAAGCAGCACCCCAAGCCACCTTCCACCTCGGCTTTGACAAGGATGTGGCAGGAAAGCAGTTTGTGGCAAACTTCGAGGATATAGCAAGCAAACAGAGTCCTGTAGATCCAGGAAATGTACCTGCTGACATGAGGGATTTCATGGAAAGCTTCGACAAACAGCCGAAGACCATCAAGGAACTGTTAAGTTTCAACGATGAGAACTACAGCTTACTCCCCCATGAGCTCAAACAGCTCTACCTGGTTTACGATTCAGCAAAAGAAGAGGCATTGGAGTATCACTACTCTCCCTTCTTGTGTAAAGAAGACAAGCAGGAAGCTGCTGACAAGATGAACAAAGCATTCAAGGACTTCAAGGATGCACTGCTACAGAAGCTCAACCTGCACGAAGACCAAGACCTCGCTCCAGTGAAGATTATACGGGAAGAGCCATCGGAAGGCTACAAGGACTTCAACGATGAGCTACTTGACAAGAAACAGTTCTCTATGACCGACGTAGTAGAGACCGCATTTGACGAGAACGGTGTGGACTTAACCATTGAACGGCAAGAAGAGAACGAGGAAACCAAACATCATGGATTTAAACGATAATGAATATGGCAGACCCAATCAGGCGATACAACATCATCACCCTACGCCCTCACTGGGCGCAGTATGTCATCTCGCAAGGGATGTCGTTCATCATCAGCTGTGCCCTGTTCCTGTTGCCGGTCATGACAGCATCATCTACAAGATGCCTTTCGTGGTACTTGGAGGTGTGATGACCTGCATCATGCTCTATAGATGCTTATATCTCTACAAACTCAGATACATCATCACCTCTGAGCAGCTCATCATCCAGCATGGAGTGCTGACCAGAACCAGTGACTACATCGAGCTGTACCGAGTGGTGGATTTCAGCGAGAACCGTGACATTCTGGAACAGTTATTCGGCTTGAAGACAGTATGGATATTTAGCGGAGACCGCTCCAATCCCAAACTGGACATCTACGGTGTGAAGGAAAGGTTGGACGTGGTGAGAATCATCCGTGAACGTGTAGAATACAACAAAAAGAGAAAAGGCATATATGAAATCACCAACAGATAACAGAAGAAGCAAGGTTGTTGCAGCCATTACCTTAGCGTTAATGCTGCTGCCTACTATAGCTCATGCTCAGGTTGCCTCCAGCAATCCATTGGAGTATGTTGCCTTGGCTGAGGGAAACGAACTTATCAACGGTCAGATCAAGAACCAGATAGAAGACCAGCAGAAGACTGCATTCCTGCAAAACACCATCGCAGCCGAGTTCTCGCAGATTCACAAATGGGAAAAGAAGTACAACAGCTATCTGAAAACGGCATCGGGTTATGCTTCCACGTTGAAAGCCTGCACCTCGCTCTATGACGACGGTGTGAGGATCTTCATCAACTTGTGCAATCTGAAAAAGGCTATTGCAAGCAACCCACAGGGCATTGTGGCAACAGCGAGCATGAATAACCTCTATATAGAGACTGCCACAGAGCTCGTAACGGTATATACCACTTTAAAGGATGCCATAGCCAAAGGTGGCAATGAGAATATGCTCACTGGCGCAGAACGAAGCAAAACCCTCTGGGAACTGAACGATCGCCTGGCACAGTTCAACAAGAAGCTGTCAAGGCTATGTCTCAGCATCAGATACTATACCATGGCCGATGTCTGGAACAATGTCACGGCAGGAATGCTCGACCGGAGCAATGCCGAGATAGCCAGTCAAGCCCTTGGCAGATGGCGCAGATGTGCCAGAGTTGTAATACCATAAAAAAAGATTTATTTCAGGATAATATTTATGAAACGTCTCTATGCTCTCATATTACTTCTCTTTTCTCTCATCCTTCCCTTTGATGGGCAGGATGGGAGTTTTCTCCGTGCCCAGGGCAATGACCCTGTCCTGGCAGGTATGATATTCCAATATACCGACAAAGCCAAGAAAGAGTTGAAGCAACAGGAACAGATGATGCAACTTGTATCTACAGGCCATATATGGATCAAGGAAGAGGTAGAGGTACTACAACCTGCAGAGGAGTTCAATAACTATCTGACCGGTTCAACAGCATCATCAGCTATGCAGCTCAGATCTATGGTTTCTATCATGAGATAGACCGACTCGTTGGACAGCTCGGCACCTACAGCCACCAGCTTAGCCATCAGACGACCAATGCTCTGGCCGTAGCTCTATCGGCAAATAGAAATAAGCTCTATCGGGAGCTTGTCATGAGCAGTGTCGAGATAGTCAATGATGTCAGGCAGGTATGCCTCTCTAATATCAAGATGACAGAGAAGCAGCGGCTGGAGATAGTCTTTGGCATACGTCCGAAGCTCAAACAGATGAACCAGAAACTCAAACGGTTGATACGGGCAGTGAAGTACACCAGACTGTCAGACGTTTGGGCAGAGATAGACTATGGAGCCAGGAGTGAAGTGGACAAACCTACCATTGTACAGCGATGTAAAGAACGATGGCGAAGAAATGCAAGACCTTGAAGTAAAGGTTCAACATAATCATATAATAAATAACAGTACAATAAATTAGAAATAAAAAGCATTATGGGTTGGGGTTCATTTTTAAAATCAACTCTCCGATTGGGAGGAAGGATGACCAGTGCAACAGCACACACTGTGGGCAGCGCTGTGCTTCATCCTCAGCAGACCTTGAAAGGCGTAGGTTCTGCCACTAAAAGCGCAGTTGTCGGAGGAAGTCTTGGTTACATTGGTTGGGAGAAACTCACCACGGACAAAAGCGTTGTAGGCATTGTCAGCGATGCCGTCATAGGAGAAGACACCACCAAGAAGATTGGCGATACTGTATCAGGGATTGGCGATGGCGTGAAAGACCTGAAAGACTCTGTTACAGGACTCTCTGACAATGTTAATGGGGCTATCAGCAACGTGGATTCCAAGTGGAGCGGTATGTCTGGCTTCCTTAGAGCCATGTTCTCTGGTCATGGCGGTGACATGTTCGGAAACTTCTTCAGCAACATAGGCAAAGGCAACGTTTCAGGTCTCAGCCTTGTAGGACTTGTAGTCTCTGCCCTCCTCGTCTTCGGTCGCTTCGGATGGTTAGGCAAGATAGCTGGAGCCGTTCTCGGAATGATGATGATAGGCAACAATGCCAATCTAAGCAGCCTACTTGGTGGCAACAGTGACCGTAAGGCAAGCAACCACAAGGAAGAAGAAAAGCTGCAAGAAGTAGAGCAAACCAATACTGTAAGCAGACGAAGATAACAAACACTATAACAAAGTATTATACAATGCACTATACACAAGAAATGATACTGCATTCCGACAGTGGCTATTGCATGCCATTCGAGGAAAGAAACGGAGAAGTGACCATGTCCCTGGGCTACGGCAAACAGAAGCATCCGCACACAGGAGAGTCATTTTTCCATCATGGAGTTGACTTCAAGGTCAAGAACTATCTGCTGTCTGCAGTAGCTACCGGCAAGGTGACAGGTCTGGGCAACGATGCTATTCACGGCATCTACCAGATTACCCGATACGGTGACTATGAAGTGACCTATGCCCATCTGAGCAACGTGTTTGCCAACTACGGCAAAGAGGTAAAGGCAGGGCAAGTCATCGCCGTCAGTGCCGACTCCCTCCATGTAGAAGTCAAATACAAGGGCGAAGAACTCAATCCACTGGAGTTCCTCACCATGATCTATAGCAATCTGAAAGTGATGGAACAGAACGGCAAGCCAGGTGCAGCACCTCAGTTCGTCACTCTTGATATGGATGTTCATACCATGTATGACAAAGACCAGAAGGAGATTGAAGACCTCATGATGCGCTTCTTCCCTGACTACATGAGTGACATGAGCCAAGGCATCTATGCCCTACCGGAGCAAACAGAACTTGCACTTCGCAATATCTTCACCATGTCGGCCATGAAGAACTACTTCTATGAGACTCTGCCATCCATGGCAAACCCATTGGGCATGGGCGCAAGAAGCATTCCAATAGCCGAGCGAGTACAGAACCTCCTCATTGGAGATTTCCTCAACTATCTCGCCTTGCGCCATCAGATCTTTCTGTCGAGCATGAGCGCCATCGAAAAAAAAAAGCACAAGACCGGGCAATAGCGACAAGCGGAATCGTTGACCCACTGGCAGAACTGGACATCGATGTGCAAAGCTTTGACATTCCACGCCTGGTGAGCGTCTATCCCGACAAGTCGGGAATCAGATGGTGGACTAAGGCTTGGTTCAACAACAGCGAGAAAGGCGAAGCAGCCATTGAGATAGAAAGAAATCTGGCCATCAAGTTCATCAACGACAACATCGAGAAGGACGAATGGCTGGAAGAATATTTCCCGAAACAGATGGAAGTCTATCACAACGCCATCGAACAGACCAGGGAGCAAATCCTCAACCAATTAAACTTGTAAACATAAAGCTATGGTAGAGTCAAAACAGGATAAGATATTCAATACTAAGGTCATACCGATAATGAATAAAGTTCGGAATGACCTACAGAACAAGCTTGCAGACGAGTTGCGGTCAAACTCCAATTCGTTTGCAGGTCTGATGGCAGCAGCTGCTGGACCTGACGGTGGTATGGCATCCATGCAGGCGCAAAATGACACCCTCAAATACACCGGCAAATGGACATCCAAGACCACCGAAGACTATATTACGATGGTCAAGAAAGAGTTGAAGCGACAGCATATCACGGTCAATGCCTCCATGGAACAGAAGATGATCGACAAGATGATAAAGGACAAAATACCGAAATCATCCATCGACTACATCATTCGAAAGGCAGCCACCAGTACCATCTTCTACCTACCGCAGGAAGTCGCAAAATCGCCATTGGAGCAAAAGATAGACTCAGAAGCAGAGAAGCGGTATAAGCCATCGGTCTGGGAAAAGAACGCAGGTATTGCCCTTGGCTCAGTAACCGACCTTGCCTGTATGGGAGGATTGGGTGGTGGTTTGAAGACAGCCGCCACATGGATTGGAAGCGACATGCTCGTCACCCATGTAGGCGATAAACTCAATGACCGTTCCGATGTTCCCATGATCATTGCACCAGGAAAGGAGGATGAATACAGACGAACACAGCAGGAAAAGAAGAAACAAGCGGAGCAGAAGCCGCAGAACAAGCCACAATCTGAGGAAGCACAGCAGGCAGCACCATCAGAAGAAGTGAACCAATCTGAAGGTGAAGCAAGCAACACGCAGCCCGAACAGACTAACATGAACGGTTGGCAAGGGCTTCTCACGTCATTCGGCCTCAACGGTATCAGCGATATAGGCCATAATCTTGGATATATATTGGCCATGCTTCCTGATATGCTCGTCGGCATGTTCACCGGTAAGACCAAGTCCATCAATATCAAGGACAACATGATGCCTATTGCAAGCATTGTTGCAGGTATGTTTGTCAAGAACCCGATTCTCAAAATGGTGCTCATAGGCATGGGAGGCATGAATCTTCTCAATAAAGCTGGACATGAAGCCTTGGACAACTTCAAGGCACAGGATCATCCGCAACAAGCTGGTGACAGAGTCAACTATCGCATCTATCCCGAAGAGCCTCTGAATGCACGCATCCAGAATCCGGAGATAAGAGCCAACTGCCTGATCGCAACCATTGACAGAGTGCCATGTACCATAGCCCTTCCAGAAAAAGTTGTGGATGCCTACCGTCAAGGAGCGCTGCCTCTCAACACCCTTGCCAATGCTGTGCTGGCAAAGAATGACCAGATGCGACAGATAGCATCCGAGAAATACGAGGCTGGCGAACGACAGACAGTCATCGAGAGACCACTTGCTCAAAGATAACATAGAACAAAGATGAAAAGATACTGGTATAAGTTCCGTGTCAAATACGGTAAAGCCCTTGGCACAGGAAAGAAGAAGAAAGTCAGTGAAGAATACCTGGTAGATGCCGAGAGCTTCACTGAGACAGAGAAACGTGCCACCAAAGCTGCTACAGAGCTTATCGGTACCAGAGACTTCGACATCACGGCCATCTCACGTGAACCAATCACTGAGATTCTGAAAGAAGACGAGAATGAAGGCAACCACTGGTACAAGACCGTCGTCTCCCTTGTCACTGAGGATGAAGACACAGGCGTAAAGAAGTTCTCACCACAGACCATCTACGTCAATGCTCCTTCGACAAAGGAAGCAGACCGCATGCTACGTCAGCACATGAGCAGCAGTGTGACAGAGTGGGAAATCAAATCCATAGCCGAGACCAAGGTACTTGGGGTTCTTGGCTATAAGCAATGATCACAAAAAACATCATATCCATGACAGAAAAGAATCAGCAAGAAAAGATGGCTGCAGAACGTCAGGTGGAACTGTTCACTAAGGCGTTCGGGAAAGCCAAGGAAGATAAATGGCATTTGGCTGGACAACAACGGTCGCAAGGCTCCTGGACTCTACCAGAAGCATTTGCAGGTATCAGCCTTCAATGCCATCATCTAGGAATGCACGCCGCACAAAACGGACTACAAGACCAACCAATATACGCTTTTTCGGAAGCGAAGAAACGTGGCGAGTCTGTTCAATCAAAAGAGAAAGGAGTACCGTTCCTCTGGTATAACTGGAACGAGTATGTCAACAAGCACAACCCTGAGGCAAAATCAGCCGTGCAGACTACCAGGCTCTCCCTTCAGACAAGCAAGCAGACTACAAAGGTATCAGAAGCCGTGAAGTAAGAGCCTTGTTCAATATCGAGCAGACTACCCTACCCATGGTTGACAAGACCTCCTTTGAAGCAACAGTCCAGGAATATGGCAGGTTGAACGACCGAAAAGATGTTGAGTCTGTCTCCACAGGCATTCGCCAAGGTGTAGAAAAGCTTCTGGAAAAAGCACGTGATAATATGGTCGAAATCCGCAGTGACTCTACCGGTGTAGCACATTACGACAGCAAGAAAGACATTGTCTTCCTGCCCAAAGCATCTTCCTACGAACACTATGAGGATTATGCCCGTGATGCAGTATCGCTACTTGTTACAGCCACTGGCCATGGGCAGCGACTGGCTCGTGAAGGTATGGTAACGAAGAACGGAAAGGTCTCTGCAGAGGATGCCATGAAGCAGGAGCGTCTGGTCACAGAGGTTGCAACCGCCGTAAAACTCCAGGAATTGGGAATCTCAGCCAAGCTCTCCCCGGAAAGCATGGCTATGACCGATTATTGGTCAAGAGAACTGAAAGAGAATCCTTGCCTCATTGATATACTGGAGAGGGATGTCAACAATGCCGTGGATATGCTCCACAAGGCAGAACGTGGCGAAAAGGTTGAATTGAACAGCAAGACTGCCAGAAATCAGGCAGATGCCATCAAGAGCATCCTTCCAAAGCACTACTATGTGGCTGACGAGATCAAGACCCTTCCCAACAAGTCCACCAAGGAGTTTGTCCTCGTAAAGGACGCAGAGGGTAAGATGGCTGACGTGGTACTTCCGGAAGGTGCATCCTTAGGTATGGAATACGACATCCCTGGCATGAAGAAAGGTCGTATCGAACATGCCCTACAGAAGGAAGGATATGAAACTGTCACCTTCTACAACGTTGATGGTTCCATGGGCTACCGTCCTGATGACAGTTTCTTTGACGGCAAGGCAGTCTCTGTTGCCAGACTCAACAACTGGAGCCTGGAGACCATCACCCTGCTCGATGTTTCAGATGCTGTGAAACGCTCAGGAGCCGTGGACTTCGACAAGATCCTGATGCTGCGTGACGATGAAGGAAAGTGGGCACTCTATCTGAAGCCTGAGAATGAAAAGGCTTTCAGCGTATATCCAGACAAGGCCGATGTAAACCTGTTCTTCACCACAGTAAAGCAAGGAGACGAGGAACTTTCAGACACTATGCGTCAGGATATGGCACAGAAATACTACATGGAAGCTTCCAATAAGCCGGAAATGAAGGTTGACCTCTTCAAGAGCAACGTTCCTGCCGAAGAGGTGGACAAAATCCAACGTGTCAACATCTTCAAGACCAAGGAGACGGACAATCAGCCAAGTGTCATCCTCTGTATGCCTACAGTGAATGGAGAAAAGCTCAAACCTCGTGAGATTTCACCATCCCAGTGGCAACGTATGTGGCTCGCCGAGAACATGCAGGACTACAAGAAACACCTTGCTGCCAGTCTTTTTGCCGATGTACTGCGCAAAGACCGGACCGATGCGGTAGCTGTAGGCACAGAAAAATCGGAGCAGGAAGCTCAGAGCAATGAGGTAAAGCAGAACACCGCTCAGCAAGAGGAAGACAAGGCTACGGAGGAACAGAAAG
>ENA-OQKQ01000440-OQKQ01000440.1-human-gut-metagenome-genome-assembly--contig:-NODE-440-length-14140-cov-6.980804_pt1 | contig 14140 bp, 9 predicted proteins | sample MGYA00242651_ERZ504803 | MGnify/ENA primary metagenome ERZ504803 (study PRJEB26092, sample SAMD00036380) | human gut metagenome | host: Homo sapiens | study: EMG produced TPA metagenomics assembly of...
GTAAGCCTTGCACAAAATACCGAAAGTTTATTCAAATATGATAAAAGCTTTGGACGTGCTACCAAAGACCCATACGTTTGACAATGACTTCATAGAAGATGCCGTGATATATCCCGACGGAAGAATTGTTATAGTGATAAATGGGGATGAAAGGAAATTAAAATATGGTCGTCATATATATACTCTCTTCGAAAAGAACAAAGAGCCGAATATCATATCCCAATTTAAAACAAACTACCAAGTATTATTGTATTCAGCCTGAAGGCAACTCTATGCTTGGAATTTTTAAGTATGCAGGTACTAAAGACGACTATTCTTTCACGCCAAAGACCGCCAAAGAGAATGATAAGTTGGAGTTATATGTTGGAATATATCTGAACAAGAATGGCGAGAAAGTTGGCGAGAAGTGTATACAATACGATTCTTTTGCACAAGCATATAATGCAGAAGTAAAAGCAGGACAAATAGCTGAAAAGAAGATAAAAGACGCTGCTAGGAATAAGCATGCACAAATGGAAAAGGTTCTGGTACAGAAGTATGGTCGAAAAGCATTCGATGCGATGGAAGACTTTAGGCCATACATAGGTATGCCTGAGGGCATTGTTCGAGAATATAAACTTGTAATGAAGGACGTTAATTTTATCGCATATGGCTTTGTAAGAGTAGAAAACGGCTATAAGGTATACCTCCCGACACGATTATTTGCAATGACTGCGTCATATATAAATGCGAGATTTCCTAGAGCCATCTATACCAAAAACGGGAAAGTGGCTGCTATAAAGTGGTAATTACAAATTAGAGGTCCACTACTGTCCGGATAAAATCCGGATTATGTAGTCTAAGTTATTGAAAAATAATTAAATATATCGTTCTTTGAATTTTTGGATTAAATTTTGTACTTTTGTAGACGAGCCTCAAATAACTCTGATTTTCTGTAATGCGTACAAAGAAGACCATATTTTCTCTGATTATGTCTCTGGTTTTTCGTTATGACTTCCAGAAATGTATTGACCGTTACAAAGGTGATTGGCATGCCAATTTCGCTGGATTAAACAACATCTACATATCAAGAAGTTCTATGGCACTACGGAGCAAGATGATATCCATTCCATATTCAAAGTAACTAAAGAATTAAGTATTAATAGTCCGAAGCCTCAATACATAGGGGTTTACCTCTTCTGAGATTTTATCCGGACACAAATGCATTTTCTATGAAAGCAAAAAGTATGAGGAGAATGTCATTCACCTTGTTCGACACGGTGAGCTCGCCGCTGAGCTTGCTTCCCTGGACCGCCGCACCCATGGCAACGCACTCGTCCGGGTTCATATTCTTGGATGGCTCCCTGCCGGTTATGGCACGAACCTTATCCACAACCGCCGGTATACGGGTGGAGCCACCCACCAGCAGCACTTTGTCTATCTGATTTCTCGTTATGCCCGCATCGGATAATGCCTGGTTTACAGGTCCCGCCGTTCTCTCCACCAGGTCATAGGTGAGCTCGTTGAACTGCTCCCTGGTTATCGTCATGTCTAGATGCACCGGCTGATTCTTCACTGTCGATATAAATGGCAGATTGATGTGTGCAGTCTGCGCAAATGAGAGCTCCTTCTTGGCATTCTCACAGGCTTCCCTCACTCTCTGGGATGCCGTGATATCCTTCGCCAGATTGACCTTTGTCTCCTTTTTAAAGGTCTTGATGACGTAGTCCAGCAGCCTCTCATCAAAATCATCTCCGCCTAGATGATTGTCTCCCGCGGTGGCAAGAACCTCTATGACGCTGTCCCCTATCTCTATAACAGACACGTCAAATGTTCCTCCGCCCAGATCGTATACAAGTATCTTCTGCGCCTGTCCATTGTCAAGACCATAGGCGAGAGCCGCCGATGTAGGCTCATTTATGATTCGAAGCACATTCAGTCCCGCTATTCTTCCGGCGTCCTTTGTGGCCTGTCTCTGGCTGTCGTCAAAGTAAGCCGGAACTGTTATGACTGCATCAGATACCGGTCCGCCCAGATAACTCTCAGCATCGCTCTTCAGCTTTGCAAGTATGATGGCGGATATCTCCTGCGGCGAATAGTCCTTGCCGTCTATCCTCTTTCTGTATGTTGTTCCCATCGCTCTCTTGATGGATGTGATAGTTCTGTCCACATTCACAGTCATCTGTCTCCTGGCAGACTCACCCACCAGTCTCTCTCCATTCTTTGTGATGGCTACTATGGAAGGTGTGGTCCTGCCGCCCTCCGAATTCGGTATGACAGTTGGCTGATCGCCCTCAAGCACTGCCACACAGCTGTTTGTTGTTCCCAGGTCTATTCCTACTACTCTGCTCATATATGTCAACCTCTCTGTAATGGTATTCTAATCTACTCATGGGTACGGAGGGGTCAGGTACCTCCGTCCCTATATATTGTATATAATAACCATCACTTATGAACATAATTTGGACAAAAAATAAAGTAAGTATAAAGTTAGGTTAAGAGAGTATAAAAAAAGGGACGGAGGTACCTGACCCCTCTGTCCCCGGATTTAATATTCTACTTTGATACTTTCTCTGCCTTGATAACCGCCTGGAATTCCTTTATATCCTTTGCGATCTCTCCGCTTAATGCCAGCAGACAGATAAGGTTCGGAATCGCCATGAGCGCATTCGCTATATCTGAGAAGTTCCATACAAGATCCAGTGATATCGTCGCGCCTACGTATACAACGAGCGAGAACACTATCCTGTATATCATATTGTACTTGTGTGACTTGAACAGATACTCAAATGCCTTCTCTCCGTGATACTCCCATCCAAGGATCGTGGAGAATGCGAAGAGCACAATTCCTATAGTTACGAGCCAGCCTCCCACCTTGCCAAGTGCAGAGCCAAATGACAGTATCGTGAGAGCTGCACCTTTTATAACAGTTGAGCAGGCAAATGTTCCATCCTCAGCAAATGTATAATGGTTTCCGGCTGCATCAGTCCATGTACCGGTAAGACTTCCTATGGCTGCCTGACTCTCCTCCACCGCAAGCTCACTTGCAAGCTTTGTATTCTCATCCTTGTTGAGTTCGTCGGATGGAAGAACAGAAAGAGTCAGTGTATTTGACGAATTGGATGTATCTGTCAGAATGAGCTGGTCATCTGTGAATTCATATGTATAATCCGTCGTGGTAATCTTGTTGTCAGAATCAACAGCCTCCACAGTAACCGCCGTTCCGCTCACCTGATAGCTGCCCTTTGTACTGTTCTCAGTAATACCAAGCACACCCGATGATGCAATACAGAGACCTGTGATGGTGCAGACTACTATAGTATCCCAGAATGTACCTGTCATATTGATGTAACCCTGACGGACAGGATTGTCTGTTGTGGCAGCTGCCGCTGTGATGGCCGCCGAGCCCATTCCGGCTTCATTTGAGAATACTCCTCTGGCAACACCGAATCTCATGGCGTTCATCATAGCTGCTGTGATCGTACCACACAAACCGCCACCGACTGCCTTGACTGAGAATGCCATCTTGAATATCATGACAACTCCTGCCGGAAGATTCTGGATATTGACGATTATTACAATAAGTCCGGCTACAACATAGAATATCGCCATCAAAGGAACAACAACTGATGACACCTTAGATATAGTCTTGATTCCTCCAACTATTATAAGAAGGGCAAAAACCGTAAGTATGATTCCTGTCACATATGTAGGCACGCTGAATGTGCTGCTAAGAGATTCAGATATGGAATTGGCCTGTGTCATATTTCCTATTCCAAATGAGGCGATGACTGCAAAGAGTGCAAACAGCCAGCCCAGCACTGCGCCGAACTTCTTATGCTTGAATGCTTTCTTCATAGTGTACATAGGACCGCCGCTCATCTCGCCCTTGGCATTCACCTCACGGTACTTGATAGCAAGCATACACTCTGAGAACTTGGATGTCATTCCAAATGCTGCGGATATCCACATCCACACCAGTGCTCCTGGACCTCCCGATACCATGGCCGTTGCAACACCAACGATATTTCCCGTTCCTATGGTTGCAGCAAGCGCGGTGGTCAGTGCCGAAAATGGTGACACGTCTCCGGTTCCCCTGCTCTTTGTCCTTGCCTCCTTGCTAAGTGTACTCTTCAGCGCATAGCCGAGGTTCCTCCAGGGAAGAAATCCTGTTCTGATCGTCAAAAATATTCCCGTTCCAACCAGAAGCACCAGCATGACCGGTCCCCAGACAAATCCATCCACCGCCGACACGATCTCATTTAACTTTTCCATACAACCGCCTCCTCTTTCCAGGTTATCCATATCATCCGACCCGGCACTCCCCTCATTTTTTGTCCCGAATCAGTTTATATACCCGTAAATTTACTGTAATTTTGCCACAAAGTCCAGAGTATTGTGGTGTTATGGTTATTTTCCTTTATTAATTAAGTTATGTGGGCGGTTGGCAAAATATTATGTGGTGTGGTGGTCATTTAAAATTCACCGTTATCGGACATATCTCCGCCTTGGTTCCAACCCGCATATCTGGGCCAAACACGCCGACTCCTGATGTCACTATGTTGTGCATGCCGTCAACATTCAGGTAACCGCAGGAATTTTCCCACATCATCGCCACAAGGATGTTGCCTGGGAACATTTGTCCGTCATGGGTGTGTCCACACAGGTCCATATCCACACCTGCCGACGACAGCTCCTCCAGCTCCTTTGGCTCATGATCAAGGATTATGATAGGTTTTGATTTGTCCATATTTTTCGTGATCTCGTCTGCGGATACTCTGTCTGTGACTCCATTTCCCGGTCTGTGGGCATCGCGGCGGCCATAGATGTATATGGAATCGTTTATCAGCACTCCCTCGTCGCGAAGAAGAGTGATTCCCGCTTTCTCCATAAACTCGTCCATCTCCGGACTGCTGGTCTTCTCCTTCTGTCCGCCAAATGTAAATCCGGCAAGCACCTGCTCCTGTATGTCGTGGTTACCATAGCATGCATACACTCCATACTTTGATTTGATCCCCCGGAGTATTTTCTCAAGCTCCTCCGGCTGGTCAACGGCTTCCCATTCGTTGTCAAATATATCACCCGCTATCAGCACCAGATCTGCGTCCTGCTTATTTATGGAATTCACTATTCTTTGAACCTGCCTGACGCCTATGTTGTATCCAAGATGAAGATCTGCAACCAGCACTATCTTCATGGAATCCATCTTCTGACCATTCTCATCCCGTGCTTCCTTATTGATGGTCACATCATAAGGCGTCACCCGCACAAGTCTCGCATTTACCACTCCCCAGAATGATATACACATGATGAGTGTTGCGCACACACAGCCTACTATCCTGCGAATCCGCGGCACACATATCTTATCTTTGCTCACTCTGAATACATGAAGCAGTAGGAATCTTCCAAGCTCGGCTATCACTATGAAGAATATCATATAAAGCAGAACACCCAGCCAGTAATTTCCCACCAGCTTCATGCCACGTTTGAACCTTCCCTGTGGCAGGAAGAATGCGATCACCAGCGCCGACGCCAGAAATGCATATAGCACTATCGGGACTATCCAGCCCTTCTTGCCTTTGAGTTTCGGGAAATATGCCTGTACCCAACCCTTTATTCTCCAGAACAAATATATATTTAACGCTATGTAAAAAGGCGCAATAAAAATTGCTATCATCTTTTTTCTCCTTTGTTTTTCTGACTGGCCAATATACATATTGACGGCAGTCCTTTGTACGATTTATTCATACAATAATATACTCCCAACACCACACATACACAAACTTAATAAATCGTAATTCCACCGTCATCCCCTAATATCCAAATATATTTAAAAAAAGTACAAAATTATCCTAAATCACATAAAAATAGCCCGAAAGATACAAAATCTTTAAGATTTGTACCTTTCGGGCCGTATTCTCTTGATCAGGGATAATTTTTTCCAAAATGCCTGTTTTAAGCCCTAATATTATATCCCTTAGTCGTTCTTCTTCACTCCGAGAGTTACCTTCTCGCCGTTGATGTTCCACTCCTTAGAGTAACCATCAACTGAACCGGTAATGATCTCTGTTGCCATAACGTCGCCGATGATGGCATCCGCATTTGCTGCGATGATGTCATTTGCCTTCTGGCTTCCGTCTGCGTATACAGTGATCTTGTCCATAACCTCGAATCCAGCCTCTTTTCTCATAGTCTGAACCTTGGATACTATCTCACGGACAAATCCTTCCTCAAGAAGCTCCTCTGACAGATTTGTGTCGATAACTACTGTCACACCGCCGTCTGCCTCAGATACGAAACCGTCCATCTGAGCCATGTCGATCAGAAGATCAGCCTCAGTGAGTACGATTTCCTCTCCGTCTGCCTCAAACTTCAGAGCGCCCTCTGCCTTGAGCTCTGCCATGGCTGCGTTGCCATCCAGTGCTGACAGATGCTCCTTGATCTTGCCAAGGTGCTTGCCGTACTTAGGTCCGACTGTACGAAGCTGTGGCTTGAAGCTGTATGTTGTGTAAGCGCTTACATCATCATCGAACTCAACATTCTTCACGTTCAGCTCATCCTCGATGATTGCCTTCTCCTCACCGAAAAGCTTCTTGTCAGCCTTGACATACATCTTGCCGATCGGCTGTCTGTTCTTGATATTTGCTGTATTTCTTGCTGCACGTCCCAGAACTACGATCTTCAGGATCTCGTCCATAGCTACCTCGAGCTCTGGATCGATCATCTTCTCATCCACCTCAGGGAATGAGCACAGATGAACTGAGAGAGGTGCATCCTTGTCTATATTTCTAACCAGATTCTGGTAAATATCCTCTGCCATGAATGGGAGCATAGGAGCTACTGTCTGTGCGATCGTAACGAGCGCTGTGTAAAGTGTCATGTAAGCATTTACCTTGTCCTGCTCCATGCCCTTTGCCCAGTATCTCTCACGTCCACGACGGACATACCAGTTACTCATGTCATCCACGAACTCCTCGAGAACTCTTGTTGTCTCAGGGATCTTGTATGCGCCAAGGTTTGCGTCAACCGCCTTGACTGTTGAGTTCAGCTTGGACAGGAGCCACTTGTCCATAAGTGACAGCTTGTCGTACTCTAGCTCATGCTCAAGTGGATTGAAGTTGTCTATATTTGCATAGAGTACATAGAACGCATATGTGTTCCACAGTGTACCCATGAACTTTCTCTGACACTCAACAACCGCATCCTCATGGAATCTGTTAGGAAGCCATGGTGCTGAATTGCTGTAGAAGTACCATCTGATGGCATCTGCACCGTACTTGTTCAGAGCATCCATAGGATCTACCGCATTTCCCTTGGACTTACTCATCTTCTGTCCGTCCTTATCCTGGACATGTCCGAGAACGATTACGTTCTTAAACGGAGCCTTGTCGAACAGCAGCGTTGAGATCGCCATAAGTGAGTAGAACCATCCTCTTGTCTGGTCAACAGCCTCACTGATGAAATCAGCAGGGAAGTGCTTCTCAAATATATCCTGATTCTCAAACGGATAGTGCCACTGTGCAAATGGCATTGATCCTGAATCGAACCAGCAGTCGATAACCTCTGTGACTCTGTGCATCTGCTTGCCACACTCAGGACACTTGATAGTTACAGCGTCGATGAACGGACGGTGAAGCTCGATGTCCTCAGGGCAGTTGTCGCTCATCGAACGGAGCTCTTCCTTTGATCCGATTGCATGTCTGCAACCGCACTCACACTCCCAGATGTTCAGCGGAGTACCCCAGTAACGGTTTCTTGAAAGTCCCCAGTCCTGAACATTCTTCAGCCAGTCGCCGAAACGACCCTTACCGATGCTCTCCGGGATCCAGTTTACAGTGTCATTATTCTTAACCAGCTTGTCTCTGACTGCTGTCATCTTGATGAACCATGTATCTCTTGCGTAATAGATAAGTGGTGTGTCACATCTCCAGCAGTGTGGATACTCATGCTCGAACTTAGGCGCATCGAAGAGAAGTCCTCTTGCGTCCAGATCCTTGAGTACCTCAGGGTCTGCATCCTTTACGAACATTCCGGCAAATGGAGTCTCCTCAGTGAGGTCACCCTTGCCATCTACAAACTGTACAAATGGAAGATCGTAGTTTCTTCCGACATTTGCATCGTCCTCACCAAATGCAGGTGCGATATGAACGATACCGGTACCATCTGTCATAGTTACATAAGTGTCACATGTGATGAAGTGGCCCTTCTTGTGCTGCTTCTCACATACAGGCTTTACGCACTCATAGAGTGGCTCATACTCCTTGTACTCAAGATCCTTACCGACATATGTCTCAAGAACCTCGTATGCAGGAACTGCTGCCTGATCGTCTGCTGCTTCCTTTGCAAGACCGCCGAGAACCTTGTCTGCAAGCGCCTGTGCAAGATAATATGTGTAGCCGTCTGCTGCCTTAACCTTCACGTATGTCTCATCTGGATTTACACAGAGTGCTACGTTTGAAGGAAGTGTCCAAGGTGTTGTTGTCCATGCGAGGAAATATGCGTCCTCTCCGATAACCTTGAATCTTACTACTGCTGAACGCTCCTTGACTGTCTTGTATCCCTGTGCAACCTCATGGCTTGAAAGAGGTGTACCACATCTTGGGCAGTAAGGCACGATCTTGAAGCCCTTGTACAGAAGTCCCTGATCCCAGATCTTCTTCAGCGCCCACCACTCTGACTCGATGAAGTCATCATGGTATGTTACATATGGGTTGTCCATATCAGCCCAGAAACCTACCTTGCCTGAGAACTCTTCCCACATGCCTTTATATTTCCATACGGACTCCTTACATTTCTGGATAAATGGCTCCAGTCCGTACTCCTCTATCTGCTCCTTGCCGTCGATTCCCAAGAGCTTCTCAACCTCGAGCTCAACAGGCAGACCGTGTGTATCCCATCCGGCCTTTCTGACTACGTTATGTCCCTTCATTGTCTGATATCTAGGGATCATATCCTTGATTACACGTGTGAGAACGTGTCCGATATGTGGCTTACCATTTGCTGTTGGAGGGCCATCATAGAATGTGTATGTTGGCAGATCCTTTGTCTCTTCAACACTCTTCTCAAATACCTGATTTTCTTTCCAGAAGTCCAATACCTTCTGCTCTCTGTTCACGAATTCCAGTTTAGTCGAAACCTTGTCGTACATGTCGTCTTTCCTTTCTGTGATAAATATAAAAAAGCCCTTCGTCGTAATCAGGACGAAGGGCTTTGAGTTCGTATACCACCTATTACTTACATACTAACATATGCGCTCCCATTAACGCAGGAAATACGTCAGAGCCTACTTGAGCAAATCTCTTTTGGTCTGCAACTCCAGAGTGATATTCCGAAAGTCTCTACTGTCACCGGGCTCGCACCACCCCCGGCTCGCTGCTGATCTCGCAGACTCCGTACTGTCTCTGTCATCGTTTTTAACTTATATGATCCAGAAAACCGCCTGTATAAGCCATTTCTGAACCTATCCATTCATTAGTATAGCAAGTATTTGTGGTTTGTCAATCGCAATATGCGCAAATAATTTACTATTCTACTTCTTTATAACCACATTCTTTGTTGTGCTCCATGCAGAATAGTAAGTTGTTTTTCCTACCTTCTTGAAGCTTCTGACTCTCACATAATATTTCTTCTTAGCCAATTTTGCTATTGTGACATTTGACTTTTTAGCTCCGGTCACTTTTACAGTCTTTGCCTTGGCAAAATTGCTCTTTACAGAATACTGTATCTGATATCCTCCTACCTTGGAATTTACCGACCACTTAACAGTCATCTTCTTTCCTGCCTTGTTCGTGGTCTTGGTAACCTTTGACGAAGTGATTCTCATAATGGTTTTCTGATTGCTGTCAGCCGCATTGTAACTTGTCTTGCCTGCCGTCTTGCACGCAACAATCTTATATGTGTATACCGTTCCATTTTTAGCTGACTTATCTGTATAGCTCAGTATTGTGTTTTTGTTTATATTGGCCAGCTTGCTGTACTTTCCCTTTCCAGCCTTTCTGTATACGATATATCCACCAGCTCCATTATTAAGATACATATAACAATTTCTTACATTTTTTATATTATCACCATGCTTTTACAATTACAATTCGTTTTTTATACACATTTGCTATAAAACATATTCGTATGTATCTAATATAAACAAAAAATCTCATGGACTGAGAAATCTATCCTCAATCCATGAGATTTATTTTCTAATATACGTAGAGATCATAGTCTACAAGATACCACTTACCGCCAGTCTTTATAACTGTGTATATGATCTCGCCATCTGATTCGTCAGTAGATCCTTTTATCTTGACATCAAGGTCCACCTCGTAGCACTTGTCAACCGTCATGTCGACATCCAGCATGTCAAATGTATCATTTACATCCTTAAGCTTATCCTCGTCATATTCCTTCTCTGATCTGTCCTCGACCTTGATGCTCTTGACCTTGCCTACCTCATCTACCATGTCGCTGACCTGCTCGTTGAATGTATCCTTGACATAGTCATCACTGCCTGTATAGCTTCTTATCCTGTTATACAGCTTGTAATATTCCTTGTCCATCAGATCAACCATGGCATCGGCATCGCCTTTTTCATAGGCTGTCACCAGCTTGTCTCCGACCTTCTTGGCACTTCTCTCACCGGGACCACCCGCCAGGATCAGAACAACGACTATTATCGCGATCAGGACTGCCGCTGCGATTCCGCCTATTATTGCTATAAGCTTCTTGTTCACCTTTTTACCCGGCTCCATAACACCCGGAGTCATGCCCGGCTGCTGGCTGTACTGTGGCTGCCCAAATCCTCCATACTGTCCACCTGTCGACTGGACATTTCCACCAAACTGCTGACCCTGACCGTACTGCGGCTGACCATACTGTGGCTGTCCAAATCCTCCATACTGTCCACCTGTCGACTGGACATTTCCACTAAACTGCTGACCCTGACCGTACTGCGGCTGACCATACTGTGGCTGCCCAAATCCTCCATACTGTCCGCCCATCGGCTGTCCAAATCCACCCGGCTGCTGATTCTGCTGTGGCTGACCCGGGTTCGGCTGCCCTTGTGCACTGTTCTGCACCGGAGAAAATGCGCTCACTCCCGGAGTCGTGAGGACAGTAGTTCCCTCGTCCTCATCGTCGTCCATATCATTAAATCCATTTACGTTATTCTCGTCCATCTTTCTCTCCTTATTCTGCTCATCCCTTTTGCTGCTCTGGAACAATAATGTTCCCATAGAATCATGGTAGCATTTTATATCTGCTATGTCCAACCAAAAACATCACATTACCTCAAATTTTACACTTTATTACCTGTTTTCTTTCGCTATTATGTAATAAAAGGCGTTATGATGATGAACACACAGAATAAAAAAACAATCCGCCACGGATACAAATTGTATCCATGGCGGATTCTTCTATTTCTTTTGATATTATCTCTTCTTTATTACAACCGATTTCTTTCCACTCCATGCGGAATAGTAAACCTTACCATCAATCTTCTTAAAGCTTCGTACTCTGACATAATATCTCTTGCCCTTAGTAAGTCGTTTGATGGTCTTACTTGTAACTGAACCTCCGTTTACATTGGCCGTCTTTGCAGATTTAAACGATGCATTGTCTGCATACTGTATCTGATATCCGGTGGCCTTGGCTGCCTTATTATATGTAACCTTGGCTGTTCCGGCCGATGCACTTGTGAATTTCTTCAGCTTCACGGCAGGTACATAACTTCCTGTCTTCTCGCCGCCAAATGCCGAATTGTATGTCACATCGCCAAATGTCTTATAAGTTCTTATCTTATATGTATACTTTACACCCACATTTTTAGCTGTGACGTCCACGAACGATGTTGTATCCGGATTCTGAACAACACCTGCTATCGTATATGCTTTTCCATTTACTCCTCTGTAAACAACATATCCCGATGCCGCTTTATACTTCTTCCAGCTCAACTTTATTCCATTTGCTGTGTTGTCAATGGACTCAACTTTTCTCACACCCATCTTGATGTCAAATGTGAGTGTCTTCTCCCCTTCATAGTCACCCTTGAATTTGATGACAACTTTGGCCTTGCCGATATTCTTGTTATTTGAATATGAAACGCTGTAATTTCCTGCGGCAACCTTTCTGCCCTTTGAGTCTTTGACCTCTACAGCAGGCTTCTTAGCTGTACCATCATACTCAACAGCGCTGTATGCAAGCCTGATACTCTTTATCCTGTATATACTCTGAGTTTCCTTGCTGGCTGACTTGCAGTTTTTGCACACATGCGCCTTATATCCGTCACTGGTCTGTGATGCCTTTTTCTTAACCGTCCACACCGTCTGATAATCGTGAGGAACTGTGGTCTCATCGTCTATGATAGTATCCTTTTCTCCGCAGTTATTGTCACATTTTGCCGTCTTGGTTCCCTTCTGCGAACATGTGGCATTTCCATCTGACTCATACTTTGTGAAGCTGTGTCCTGTAGCAGGGATCACCTCGGTCTCATATATATCCTCATCCTCAATATACCTTGTCTTCTCTCCGTTCTCAGTACATGTCGGAATCTTGGTTATGATCCATCCCTCGTCATCTCCATCCCCAAACTTCTGGGTCTTTGACTCGGCATACACCCATTCTGATGAACCCGTATTCTTATATCTGAGATCCAGAGTCACATCTGTGTATGTGTCATTTTCCACAACAGACATGATTCCCTGAATGATATTTCCATATGCATCAGTCCATCTTCCGCTGACAAATGGTGTCTTCTGGCTCTCATTATTTGCATATGTTATCTCTATATCTCCGGTTACACTGTATCCGTCCTCTGTCTTCTTCACCTTGCATCCTGATATGCTCACAGCGGAGATATCGTACTCGTTCTCTACCTCTGCCTTCACCTTCTCAGGAGTGATCGTCACGCTTCCTGTCTGCTGCGACGCAAGGCTGATCCTGAATGTATAACTGCGGTTCGCCTCAAATGTCCTGTCTATAATGAGTTGTCCGCCGTTCCGTGAGTATGTCTTTTCCAGAACCCCATCAGCATAGATTCTGGTGTATACTGTATTATCTCCGCAGTCCACCGTAAATCTGTACTCTCCGGTCTCCGTTGGGATAAATTCATACTCGATGCCCTCTCCGTCATAGCTTATATCCGCTGTTGTCTTCTGACCCGGTGTTATTTTTCCATTACCTGTCACATACGAATCGTGATATGTAAATGTTATCTGATCATCTTTCTCTCTCGCATAGAGTGCTATAATATAGCTTCCCTTTTTCAGAGAGAAAGCATCTCCACTGCTATATGTATCTGAAAAGCTGCCATCATCCTCAATGGTATATATACCCTTAAGCTCAAAGCCCTGTCTCTGAAGGGATACCACTCCATCTGACGCAATATCAAATCTGTACAGCTTTACATCCCCAGTGTTCTCAACACCTGAAAGCACCGCAGGCTCACCTGATATCAGGTACTCCAGCTCATCCACATTCAGATCCACGACATCAAATGATGCTCCCTGAACTTCACAATCGTCAGCCATTCCCCATATGTAAGGTATTATCTCATATGATCCGGTCTGTTCTGTTATCGTGTCGATGCTTAAATAGCTGCTCACCCTGCCGTTTTTCGTGATCGTATAGCTTGTATCATCGTCATCCGCATCAAATGTTCTGGTGCTTCCATCAGAATATGTGACAACGGTTTTTATGCTACCCTTAAGCTCATCAAATTCCCTCAGATATTCAGTCTTAGAAACGGTTGTGCTTACGCTTACAGCCTTGACGATCTCCTTCATTGTCACGCCGCATTTATTTACATTTTTTCCCGGATACACACATACATACAGATCCCCGCCTGCTGTGTCAAATCCCGCACTGCCAAATCCATCAGATGAATAAGCCACGTTGTTAGTCGTTATCTCTGTTCCATTTGCATCTAAAATCCTGATGCCATCGATCTTCTCATCAGCGGATACCACATACGAACCCGCCTGGGCACTTACCTTATATACATACATTTTTATTATTTATGCTACTTCCAATGCTTTCTAGTTTTTCTGCACTATCTGCCTCTGGCTTCGCTGATTCCGGCTTCAACGGTTCATGCTTTACAACGGCTTTCTGTCTCTGCCGCCTCATCCGGTTCTGATTCTGCATTTCTATCTCACGGATATTTTTATTCAGC
>ENA-OQKQ01000442-OQKQ01000442.1-human-gut-metagenome-genome-assembly--contig:-NODE-442-length-14116-cov-9.456787_pt1:0-12500 | contig 14116 bp, 9 predicted proteins | sample MGYA00242651_ERZ504803 | MGnify/ENA primary metagenome ERZ504803 (study PRJEB26092, sample SAMD00036380) | human gut metagenome | host: Homo sapiens | study: EMG produced TPA metagenomics...
TGAATTTCCATATGGTTGATTTCTTTTTCTGAACAAAAAACAGCATACTGTGCCTCCCGTAAGACTATCCTATGCTTGATATAATTCCAAGCAGTGGGAGTAAAAATGATACTAGTATGAAGCCAATGAATATACAAAGCAGGATAACCATGGCAGGTTCAATCACTGATATGAATCGTGACAGCCTTGCATCTGTGTCATCCTCACAGGATGTACATATATGCTGCATGACCTCGTCCATAGACCCGGTTTTGCTGCCGATTGCAATCCAGCTTGAGTACATCTTTGAAAAAATATTGGAGTGCAGCAGTGCCTCCGAAAATGTCTCACCGTTAGATATATTTTTACGGCAGTCATTTATTTTAGAATCAAGGACAGGATTGTTTACAAGAGCCTGTGCCAGATCAAGACCACGGTCTGTGTCGAGTCCGCTTGAGAGTGCTAAAAACATGCAGTTTGCAAAGCGGCTGGATGCGATTGACATGGAAAGAGCAGTTTTCATAAGGAACTTTTTTCCGAAGCGTGTCTTAAAAAATATAAAAAGAACCAGTGCGGCAAAGAGCATGACAGCTATAATGATAAGCAGATATCTGTTGATGTATTCACTGAGCTTCATGAGCACGGCAGCGGTGCCGGTAAGCTCACTTCCAAGCTCTGCATATATCTGTGAGAATACAGGTAAAACCTTGGCAATCATAACGACAATAACGGCAATCATCACGGCAGAAAGCACGAGAGGATAGGCAACTGCACTTTTGATGCCTGAAGCTATTTCGTCTTCGCGGTCATAGTACTTTGAGAGTGAGTTTAAGACCTCTTCAAGACGGCCGGTTTCTTCACCCAGCTGTATCATATTTATCATATATTTTGGAAAGTATCCTGTATCTTTAAGTGCACTGTGAAGCGTTGCACCAAGCTCCATTGGCTTATATATCTGCTCAAGCAGATCATGTGTCTGCTTATCAGGTGCTTCATCACATAATATGGAAACACCATAGTATGTAGGAAGCCCGGCTGCTATGATAAGAGAAATCTGCTGACAGAAGGCAGAAAGCTCTGCATTGCTTAAAATCTTGGATTTTCTAGACATTTATGTCCTCCTAATAGACGTATTTGGTAATGTAATCACTTTTTTGTGCTATGAACTTCTTTGGCGAATCACTGGTAGATGCAAATGTTGGATCCAGCATGTTCCATGAGGTACCATCAAACTCGATGATGCCGTTTATCCAGCCCTTGTCCTTTATATAAGTACTGATCCAGGCATGATATTCTTCACCGGCATATCCTACCTCTAAACGTGTGGGAATAGCCTGAGTCCTTAGCATAGTGGCCATGACTGCCGCATAGTCAAAGCATATACCGGTATTTTCGGTAAAGACTTTGTCCACATCAGGCAGATAGCCGCTTTTGACATTTTTAGCCTTGTCATAGTCGTATTTGAAGTTTGAAATGATATAATTGTATACACTTTCCACGACCTCAGTATCGCTGCTGCAGTAGTACGCCAGTGAGCTGCCTTCCTTCACAGCCGGAGAATCGGCAGTGAAATTTACATACTGGTTAGGGTACAGATACGGTCCGAATTCATCGGTGATGGAGACAGAAATCACCTGCGACAGCACGGTGGCATATTGTGTCCCCTCAACATTTTCAAACACGGTTACAGTATACGAACCACTTGAAGCAACCAGAGGAAACACTTCATTTCCTCCATGCAGATCAAAGGTGTACGTGACACTGTCAGGCCCGGTTATCTGAAGCTTGACCTTTTGATTAGAACCGTGATAATTCACTATGATATAGCCGCTGCCGCTGTTTGAAGCATCGATACTGGCTACATCACATGTATAGGTTTGTGTGCCGTCGGCAGTTGGAGTAAGCACCTTTGGAGCAGAGTCCCAGGTGCCCTTTTCGGTAGAAGTATGGGAAAGAGGCTCCTTAGATACACTGTCATTTTTGGAATTACCGCATGCACCAAGCAAAAGGCATGATAATAATATGAGTGGAAGTGCTTTTTTATACAGTATGCACTTCATAAAAATCTCCTAAATATAAAGTTGTTTCTTTTTTTAATTATATTATAATGTATTTTCTTGTAAAATAAAATGGAAAAATGTATAATATTAAAAATGGTTTAGATTATCAAAAGAAGAGAGCAAAAAGAAAGGATACTAGTGATGAAAAGTTTCTTACCGCAGTAGTCAATTTCCTTATCATGGCACTTATCGTATTTTGCATAGTAAAGGCTATGAATGCAGCAGGAGAGAGATTTGGACACAAAGAGGAAAAAGCGCCGGACACAAAGGAGTGCCCATACTGTAAGAGCAAGATAGCCATTGCATAAAGTGTGAAAATCTGTTACATACAGTATAAAACTCTTGACTGTGCAATAAAAACGTAGTATATTAGTTCTGTTATTTAGAATTGAAATTAGGAGGTCTTATCGTGGCAACTTTAAAAATTGTTTTATCGGTATTATTTATAATCGTCAGTTTAGTAATTACTATAGTTATTCTTTTCCAGGAGGGCAAGTCAGCAGGACTTGGCACTATCGCCGGAGTTGCTGATACATATTGGGGCAAGAACAAGGGACGTTCAAAGGAAGGACGTCTGGTTAAAGCGACAATTGTATGTGTTGTTCTTTTCTTTATTATATCAATTGTCTTAAATATGGGAATATGGTAAATACTTAGACTGTCGAGAAATCGGCAGTCTTTTTTATCGCATCAACATCCAGATGATGAAATTTTATTTAAAAGCCTGTGCATTTGAAAATCAGATCGGGGCAACGAAAAGGAGAGATAATGAGTAATATAGATAAATATGAAACACGAAAAAAGATGGTCTATGACTTTATGTGTGATGACATGTATGTTCCGATGAAAATCAAGGAACTTTGCATAGTACTCGGAGTAAAAAAAGAGGACAGACCACAGCTTGAACAGATTCTTTTGGATTTGCAGGCAGAGGGAAGGATAACACTCTCAAAGCGCGGCAAATACTCAAAGTCGGAAATTAAAAAGACAGTCGGCGTATTCACAGCGCATCAAAGGGGATTTGGCTTTGTCACTGTGGAGGGAGAGCCTGATGATATTTTTATCCCTGCAGAGTATGTAAATGGTGCTATGCACATGGACACTGTTGAGATTACAATCTCACCTGTCACAACAGGACGCCGCAAGGAGGGAAAGGTTGTTTCCGTCATAGAGCGAGGCATGAAGCAGGTAGTCTGCACCTATGAGGCAAGTGATAATTTTGGTTTTGCAGTGCCTGACAATACCAGATTTGGCACAGATATTTTCATACCAAAGGAACGCTCAAAGGGTGCTATGTCGGGCCATAAGGTAGTGGTTGAAATCACAAGCTATGGTAAAAAGGGCAAAAAGCCGGAGGGCAAGGTCGTTGAAATAATCGGACATATAGATGACCCGGGTACAGATATTCTTTCTATAGTAAAGGCTTATGATCTGCCGGTGGATTTTTCGGAGAAAATCATGCATCAGGTGCAGAATGTGGCAAAGGATGTGACACCTGCGGATATGGCCGGCAGGATGGATTTACGCGACTGGATGATGGTTACGATTGACGGAGAGGATGCAAAGGATCTTGATGATGCCGTGTCTTTATACATGGATGGCGACAATTATGTACTTGGAGTACACATAGCAGATGTGTCGAATTATGTGCAGGAGCACAGTGCCCTTGATGTGGAGGCACTTAAGAGAGGAACATCGGTTTATCTTGTAGACAGAGTAATTCCGATGCTTCCAAGAGAGCTTTCAAATGGCATATGCTCCTTGAATGAGGGATGTGACAGGCTGGCTCTTTCATGCATTATGACAATAAATAAAAAGGGTGAAGTTATCGATCATAAGATTGCAGAGACAGTCATAAAGACAAACCGCAGGATGACATACACAAATGTAAAAAAGATTCTTGCAGATAAGGATGCCGCTGTGATTGAAGAATATAAGGAGCTTGTGCCTATGTTTGAAAAAATGGCAGAGCTTGCAGCAATTCTACGCAAAAAGAGAATGAAACGAGGTTCTATAGACTTTGACTTTCCGGAGACTAAAGTTGTGCTCGATGAAGATGGTCATCCGATAGATATAAAGCCGTATGACAGAAATGTGGCAACAAAGCTCATTGAGGATTTTATGCTTATAGCAAATGAAACTGTGGCTGAGGATTATTTCTGGCAGGAAATACCTTTTGTATACAGAACACATGACAAGCCGGACTCAGAAAAAATTGCAAAGCTTTCCACATTTATCAATAATTTTGGCTATACGCTTCATATTGGTGCTGATGAGGTACACCCAAAGGAGCTTCAGAAGCTTTTGATGAAGGTGGATGGCACAGATGAAGAATCCCTGATAAGCAGACTGACACTGCGCTCTATGAAACAGGCACGATATACAACAGCATGTACAGGACATTTTGGACTGGCGGCAAATTATTATTGTCACTTTACATCACCAATTCGCAGATATCCTGATTTGCAGATACACCGTATCATCAAGGAAAATATCCGCGGCAGGATGAATGATAACCGTAGGGAGCACTATGAGTCTATACTCGATGCTGTTGCAAAGCAGGCAAGTGAGACCGAACGACGTGCAGAAGAGGCAGAGCGTGAAACAGTCAAGCTTAAAAAATGTGAATACATGTCAAATCATATTGGTGAATGCTTTGAAGGAGTTATATCAGGTGTCACGGAGTGGGGCTTTTTCGTGGAGCTTCCAAATACAGTTGAGGGACTTGTGCGCGTGACAGACCTGACAGATGATTTCTATGAGTTTTACGAGGATACCTATGAGCTGGCCGGTTCAGCCACCAATAAGAGATACAAGCTTGGACAAAAAATCAAGGTTGTTGTGGACAGTACTGACAAAATTATGCGTACAATTGATTTTAAACTGGCGGAATAATATAACAATAATGACGAAATTTTTTATGATTTAAAAATACTTATTTGATTATCTGTTATTTGTCGGTTGTTGTGCGAAAGATTAATTGAAAAAGATGTCATAATATATTATATAGTGTAAATAAACAGAAATGTGAACCAGCGGTTTACAATAATTTGCTTTTTAGATATTGGCAATTGTAAAAAAATGTGTTAGTATTGTAAAGCAGTTTGAGGAAAGGAGATACCGACATGGCTAAGGAACCAAAGAAATTAATAGCCAACAACAAAAAGGTCTATCACGATTACTTTTTGCTTGAGAAATACGAAGCCGGTATTTCACTTGCAGGAACTGAGGTGAAGTCACTTCGAATGGGAAAGGGCAGCATAAAGGAGTCATTCATCCGTATTGAGAACGGTGAGATTATCCTGTATGGCATGCATATCACACCATATGAGAAGGGAAATATCTTCAACAAGGATCCACTCAGACCTAAAAAGCTTTTACTCCACAGGAAGGAAATCGAGAAGCTTTCATCAAAGATGAAGGAAAAGGGTTTCACAATTGTGCCGGTGGAGGTATACTTTAAGGGGAGTCTGGTCAAAGTAGAGATAGCACTTGCCAAAGGTAAGAAGCTTTATGATAAGAGAGCAGACATAGCCAAGAAGGATCAAAAGCGAGAGGCGCAGAGAGATTTCAAAATCAGAAATCTTGGTTAGCAAAAAATGAATATGGGCTAGTAAAGGTTTCGACGGGGCCCACAAGGTCCGGTGGACCTTGGCTTTGGGCGGACCGAAGCGGAGCGGAGAACATGGAGCGTAGCTGCATGTACCCCGCAAAAAATTGAATATGGGCTAGTAAAGGTTTCGACGGGGTACATGCAGCTGGAGAAGCGAGTCGTATGGCGATGCGTTAAATGGCCAAATTAAAATTAAACGCTGAAGATAATTTAGCATACGCTGCCTAATGGCAGCAGTCTGACCTAGAGCACTCACACTTTAGGACCCAGGCTTCGACTATGTGAGAAACGACGTTGGCAAAGCTTTGAGCCATCGGGCGTATCATGAAGCTACTGAAACCACAAGGTTGTTTGTTATCGTGTGGCAGAGGGAATGTTAAATAATAAACTACACTCGTAGAAGGACAGGGAATTGTATTTCGGACACGGGTTCGACTCCCGTCTAGTCCACTCTCAAAGTGGCTTAAACACTGGGTTTGAGCCACTTGATTTTTTCAAAGGTACTCAAAAAGGTACTCAAAATGAAATAATTAGACATATGAACATGCGATTAACGAAAGGAGAAATATGCACGAGTACTAATTTAATAAAAATTTTCAGTTCGGACACGCAAGTGTTCTTTTTTTATGTCTTTTCAGATTGTACTAAATCTAGTACAATTTTTTATTTGAAAATAATCCTGATGTGTTGTACTACTGTTTAGTCTACTTCTCCCCTTAAAAAGTGCGCAGATTATTATTGCGCATTCTTTTATGTAATAAACTAGAATGAATTTATAAAAAATGAATAATATTATGATAATAAAAGTGATATATAAAGTAAAATTATACAAAAATCAGGTTGATATAAGTTGTGTGATTGAATATAATAGAATAGAATTATGAATAAAAAAAGACTTCTTTCGAAGTCTTAATGCACACACTGTGCGGCTGGACGAACCAGTGAATTGAGTTAACTTTTATTTGAACTCGCAGTGTAAATTCACAGGGGTAACTGTAAATTACAACATTATGATAATAAACAAAAGAGGATTTGTCAAATGAAAAATGAAGAAAATATATATTTGGGCTTAGATATAGGAACTGATTCTGTTGGTTATGCAGTCACAGATGATAAATATAAAATTATGAAATATCATGGAAATGCTGCGTGGGGCAGTACTATTTTTGACGCAGGAGCATTGGGAGCAGACAGAAGAGTGTTTCGTTCCGCGAGAAGAAGGTTAGATCGCAGACAAGAAAGAATTCAATTATTACAGGAGATTTTTGCAAATGAGATTGCAAAAGTAGATGAACGGTTTTTTATTAGATTATTAGAAAGTGGCTTATGGAGAGCCGATGCAGAGGATAGATATGTTTTCTTTAATGATAAAGAATATACGGATGTTCAGTATATGAGGGATTATCCGACTATTCACCATTTGATATGTGAATTGATATATAATCCTAACAAACATGATGTGCGTTTAGTATATTTAGCATGTGCTTGGTTGGTGACTCATAGGGGACATTTTCTGAGCAATATTAACACAGAAAATATTGCTGACTTGGTTGATATTCATAATGTGTATAATGGATTTATGCGTTTTTTTGAGGAAAATGAGATTATATGTGATTGGAGAGAAGTAAATGTTGAAGAGTTAGGAAGGGTTCTTGCTGCCAATATAGGAATCAACGAAAAATATCGCAATCTGTCTACAGTTTTATTTGCTACGAGAAAACCAGATAAAAAGGCAAAAGAGGGATTTCCTTATAGTGAAGATGCAATTGTGCGTTTGCTAGCTGGAGGAACTTGTAAATTAAAAGATGTATATATCAAGGAAGAATATGATGAATTTGGCTCAATAACACTTGGTATGGATGATGAAAAAATGACAGAGGTCATGGCAGACATTGGTGATGATTTTGACTTGATTAAGGCTCTTAGAAGTTTATATGATTGGGGAATACTTGCTAATATATTGGTTAATGAAAACAATAGTCCACTAATATCGCAATCAAAGGTGAAGGTATATGAACAGCATAGAGAAGATTTAGCTAATTTGAAATATCTGGTTCATAAATATATTCCACATAAATATAATGAGATTTTTCGCGAGATAAGAGGTGACAATTATGTAGCTTATTCTTATCATTATGAATTAAAAAATGACGAAAAAATGGGAAAGAAGGCTGATGTAGAAAAGTTTTCAAAGTTTCTTCTTAAGATATTGGAAGGAATATCTGTTGATGAACAAGATAAAGTTGTTTATGATGATATGATTGAAAGGCTAACATTAAGACTTTTTTTACTAAACAGAAGATACGGATAATCGCGTTATTCCACATCAATTATACGAATATGAGTTAAAAAGCATATTAAAAAATCAAAAAATTATTTACCGTTTTGAAAGAAAAAGATAGTGACGGGATTTCTAATGAAGATTAAGATTATTTCAATTTTTAATTTAAGATTCCATATTTGTTGGACCTTTAAATTGCAACTCACAATTTGCGTGGATTCAGAGAAAAGCTGATGGAAAAATTTTTCCATGGAATTTTGAAGATAAAGTTGATTTTGATGCAAGTGAGCAAGCATTTATCCAACGTATGACAAATCAGTGTACATATTTGCCGGAAGAGTCGGTGTTGCCTAAACAATCATTATATTATCAGAAATTTATGGTATTAAATGAAATCAATAATATAAAAATTGATGGCAGAAAAATTTCTGTGGCTATGAAGCAGGAATTATATAATGAAATTTTTGAAAGAAAAAAAGGGTTAGGAAAAAAGATGTTATAGATTTTTTTGTTAGCAATGGATATTTAGAAGGTGGAAAAGAAGCATTAATAAGTGGTTTGGACGAACAAATACATACAAATCTCAGTTCTTTTCATGCTTTTCGTAGACTGCTACAGAATCATATTTTATCCGTGGAGGATGTTGAATCTATAATTGAACGTGCTTCATATTCTGATGATAAGGGACGTGTTTTACTCTTTTTGAAAAATAAGTATAGTTTTTTGACGGATGAAGATATTAAATATATTTGTAAGATTAAAATAAAAGATTTTGGACGTCTTTCAAAAAAATTTTTGGTTGATTTTGAAGGAACGTGTAAAGAAACGGGTGAAATCTCAACGGTATTAAGGTTGATGTGGGAAACCAATAATAATCTTATGGAATTGTTGTCAGATAAGTATACATTTGCTAATGGAATAAAGGAAAATAGAAAAAAATATTATACAGAACAACAGAAAACATTAGATGATCGTTTAGATGAAATGTATATTTCAAATTCTGTTAAAAGAACAATCTATAGAACGCTTTCAGTTGTTAAGGATGTTACAAAAGCATTTGGTAGTACCTAAAAAGATATTTGTTGAAAATGGCAAGAACAAATAAACCTGATTTAAAAGGAAAACGTACTAGGACTAGACAACAGCAAGTCATAGAACTGTATGCAAAATGTGATGAAGAGGACGTAAGAGAATTAAAACATCAAATGGAATCTTTAGGGGAATATGTAGATAATAAACTACAAAGTGACAAGCTTTTCCTTTATTTCATACAATTTGGCAAATCGGCTTATAGTGGCAAAATGATTGATTTAGAAAAATTGATGTCTGGTTCTAAAGTATATGATATTGAACATATTTATCCTCAAGCATATGTAAAAGATGATAGCATAATTAATAATAAAGTGCTTGTATTTTCGGAAGAAAATGGAGCAAAACAGGATATATATCCAATTAAGACGGAAATACGTAAACAAATGTCAGGTATTTGGACTACATGGCATCATGTGGGGGCAATAAGTGATGAAAAATATAAACGATTAACACGTAGTACACCATTTAATGAAGATGAAAAATATGGATTTATTAACCGTCAGTTAACGGAAACATCACAGTCTACAAAGGCTATTGCGCAAATTTTGAATGAAAAATATCCAGAAACAGAGATTGTATATGTAAAAGCTGGACTTGTATCTGATTTTAGACATGAATTTGGATTATGTAAATGCCGTAGCTATAATGATTTACATCATGCGACAGATGCATATTTAAATGTTGTTGTCGGCAATGTATATAATATGAAATTTAATCGTAAGTGGTTTTCAGTGGATTCAAAATATAGTATAAAATCAAAGACGATATTTTCACATTCACTTGTATGTAATGGAAAAATTATTTGGGATAAAGAAAAAATGTTGCCAATGGTTCTTAAAAATGCTAAGAAAAATAATGCACACTTTACAAAGTATCAATTTATGAAAACAGGAGGTTTTTTTGATCAAATGCCATGCAAAAAGGCATCAGGTCTTGTTCCGAGAAAAAAAGGCTTAGATACTGAAAGGTATGGTGGATACAATAAATCTGGAATTATGTTCTTGCTTCCTATGAAATATAAAATTGGAAAAAAGAGCGATATAATTATTCTGTCTGTTGAATTATTATATGGAAAACTTTTTTTGAAAGATGAAGTATTTGCAAAGAAATATGCAGAAGAGCGATTACAGAAAATTATAGGAAAAAAAGCAGATGAAGTATCTTTTCCTATGGGAATGAAGCCGTGGAAAATAAATACAGTACTTTCGTTAGATGGATTTAATGTATGTATTACAGGTATTGGTGGTGGAGGAAAATGTTTATCAGCACAACCAATTATGCAATTATCGTTGCCATACGAATTGGTGAAGTATTTAAAGAAGATTGAGAAATTTGTTGAAAAAAATTAAAAACAATGCTAACTATATTTATGATGAACAATATGATTCGGTTTCTGTGGATGGGAATATTAAATTATATGATGTTTATTTAGATAAGTTGGAAAATAGTATTTATAATAAAAGAATAAATTCACCTGAGGCAATTTTGAAAAATGGAAGAGAAAAGTTTTGCAAACTGAATGTCCTAGAACAAGCTGTAACATTGATAAATATACAATCAATATTTGGTAGAATGACAGGGGGATGTGATTTAGAAAATATAGGTGGGAAAAAACATAGTGCAGCAACTGTTAATTTCAGTTCTAACGTTTCAAACTGGAAAAAGTATTATAAGGATGTAAGAGTAGTTTATCAATCACCTTCTGGAATATGGGAGAGAAGGTCACAGAATATTTTTGAGCTTTTATGAGTTGGCGTGTAGTGATTATAGAGAATCAAGCAAAATTAGATTATAAAATGGGGTATCTTGTTATTAGAGTACTGGAGACAAAGCGAGTATTACTTGATGAAATTGCGGTACTACTGATTGAAAATCCAGCAATATCAATTACGGGTATATGTATTGAGGCTATGATTGGAAAGAAGATAAAAGTTATTTTCTGTGATTCAAAGCGTAATCCGATAGTAGAGATATTCCAGCATCATGGTTGCCATGATAACCCAGCAAAGCTTCGTATGCAAATTGAGTGGTAGCAAAGTATCAAGGATATAGTCTGAAGAGACATTGTAAGTGAAAAAATACGTAAGCAGGCAGAATTTTTATATGAGAATGAATACTTTAGTCAAGCAAACTTGTTAAATGAGTATATTGGTCAGGTAGAGTTAGCTGATGCCTCGAATAGAGAAAGGCATGCGGCTAAGGTTTATTTTAACGCTTTATTTGGGATGGACTTTACAAGGAGTGCAGATATTCCGGTTAATGCAGCGTTAAATTATGGATATACCAACATTAACGATAGTAGAAAGAAGAGATTATAGATGCTTTTCGCAAGTTACTTATAAAGAATTGTTTTCACAATTTGTTACGTTTTAATTGAATAAAAAGATCCTGATAAATAAAGTTATTAATAGAATGCAAAAGCTTGCAATGGATGAAGAACATTATTACCAAACAAGTGAATTAATAACATTGTTAGAATCATATTTATTGGATTTATCAGTAGAGTTAACGGGCAATATTGAGCTTTCAAAAATTACATGGGAAAATACCATAAAAGCAGTAGGCGTTGAATTTGCAGATAATTATGATTCACTTGCAGAAAAAATATTGGATTATATGGAATTAGTAAGAGAGTACGATTCTGAAAGAATATTTATAACGTTGAATTTGTGGAGTTATATTTCTGATAATGAAATGAACAAGTTTGTTAATGATGTAGTTGTACGTGGATATAAGTTATTAATGCTGGAAAATACTGAATATCCAATTATAGAGCATGAAAAACGTTATATAATAGATGCAGATAAATGTATAATATGTTAAGATATAAATGACCTATGTTATTTATGCAATCAGGCAGATGATTATTCTTGGACAGTTTGAGGTTTGAGAGCAGTGTAAATTCATAGGGGTAACAAACATAGACTGTGACAGTTTGACCTTGAAGCGGTTTGAGAGCAGTGTAAATATATAGGGGTAACAAACATTAAATTAATAAGCGAATGCCGGTTAGCTGTTTGAGAGCAGTGTAAATTCATAGGGGGTAACAAACAGGTAAGTTGTAGTGGCTAGGGTGATTTACGTTTGAGAGCAGTGTAAATTCATAGGGGTAACAAACGAGCAAACTTAATCAGACAGAGGGGCAAGTGTTTGAGAGCAGTGTAAATTCATAGGGGTAACAAACACGAGCTAATAGCGATACAAATTAACATGGGTTTGAGAGCAGTGTAAATTCATAGGGGTAACAAACTGGTTCTAAAAAACAGTGGTCAATATATAGTTTGAGAGCAGTGTAAATTCATAGAATTATTTGATATTATCTTAAACGCGGGATGTATCGTATTTGAAAAAATAATTTCAAAAAAATGTAAAAAAGTGTTGACAAGTATGGAATAGGGTGATATTATATCGAAGTCGCTTCGGTGAGGCAACAAAAATGAAACGGCAAAACAGCATATCGGGGTGTGGCTCAGCT
>ENA-OQKQ01000446-OQKQ01000446.1-human-gut-metagenome-genome-assembly--contig:-NODE-446-length-14075-cov-4.532048_pt1 | contig 14075 bp, 9 predicted proteins | sample MGYA00242651_ERZ504803 | MGnify/ENA primary metagenome ERZ504803 (study PRJEB26092, sample SAMD00036380) | human gut metagenome | host: Homo sapiens | study: EMG produced TPA metagenomics assembly of...
CGTATACTCGGTCACTCGTGTGGTCTCACTCTACTGTATAACCTATAGCCGTACGTTCTTATAAACTGCAAGATCTTTCCATGTATACGTCCAGTTCGTTGTCCTCTTTAAGAGTTACCTCTGAGCCGGCAACCTCTGTGCCATCAGCAATAATTTGACAGTGATTTCTTTTGCCCTCTTGCCGTCCTGATTTCCAGCGTCATCCCAGATCTTCGTGACATTGACATCTGTAGTCTCTGGAACATGTGTGTTTGTAATATCATAACCATTTGGAGCTGCTGTATATCCCTCCACACTGTCCTCTGTGATGGTATACTTTATCTCCTGACCATTGCTGTACTTTGGAAGACCTGTAAAGCTGTACTTCCAACCTTCTGCCTCTGTAACAGACTTTGTCTTGTAAGTCTGACCATTTGCAAGGAGATTTACTGTGATGCTCTTAGGTCTCTTACCATCCTGATCATTTGCATCATTCCAGGTCTTTATTCCATCGATATCTATCGTCTCAGGTGTATGACTATTGGTAACAGTGAAACCTGTCTTGACATCTCCTGTAACTTCAGCCTTATATCCTGGCACATTGCTTGTCTCTTCAACAGTATATGTTATATCCTTACCGCCGGACTTAAGTGGAATATCGTTCCATGTGTTTGTCCAGTTGTTATCGGCATTCAGTGTTACTTCTGAATCTGCAACATCTGATCCATCAGCAAGGAGCTTGACCTTAACACTGGTTTCTCTCTTGCCATCCTGATTATTGTTATCATCCCAAACCTTTGTCACTGAAATGCTTGTCTTACCAGGTGTGTAGCTGTTGGTGATGTTATATCCATCTATCAAAGTTGTATAATCTTTAACAGCATCCTCTGTTATTGTATACATGATCTCTGATCCGTTGTCATACTTAGGAAGATCTGTGAAACTGTACTTCCAGTTATCATTCTTTGAAACCTTCTTTGAAGCAACCTCATTGCCATTTGCAAGAAGTCTTACTGTGATCTCTGGAGCTCTCTTTCCGTCTTGGTTATCTGCATCATTCCATGTCTTTGTTCCGCTGATATCAATTGTCTCAGGTGTATGACTGTTGGTGATGACAAATCCAGTCTTCACGTCGCCGGTTATCTTGGTATCATAACCCGCAACCGCATCCTCTGTGACAGTGTAAGCTATCTCGTCGCCATTATCATCGTACTTTGGAAGATCATCAAAGCTGAAATCCCAGTTACCTGACGCATCAGGGGTAACCGTCTTACTTGCGACCTCAGTCGTTCCATTCATAAGACGGACTTTAATATCCTCAGCTCTCTTGCCATCCTGATTATTATTGTCATCCCAAACCTTGGTTCCACTTACCGTGATAAATGCCTTGTATTCATTCGCCACAGTCACAAGTGATGATGACGATGATGAAATAACAACATCCGCAGCCGTATTGCCTGTTGATGAACCTACAGTATATGTAACTTTATGTGTATATCCATCAAACGCTGCACTTGTCTCTGTTACAGTGTATTTTCCATATGGAGCATTATTGATAACGTAGCTTCCTAAGTAAAACTGATCATATGTTACAGTTGTAGGTCCCTTGTATCCCTCAGGGCCTGATATTGTAAATGTGATCTGCTTCTTCTGTGCTTCTGTGAGCTTTGTATCATCGAGATCTCCGCTGAAGAACTTCGTGATAACAAGGCTTCCAACATTCAGCTTGTTTGTGATCGTTGCAGCGGTAACTACATCGTTCTCATCCTTTGTGAGCTGAACATCGCTTGTATATCCTTCTACGTCATCCTCAACTACAGTGTAGTTGATAAGATTGCCATCGGCATCCTTCTTATCAAGGTTTGTAAATGTTCCACTCCAGTTATTTGAATCATTGAGTGTAAGTGTCTTGTCAACAATCTTTGTTATATTGCCCGCCGCATCCTCTGTGGCAAGTGTAACTTTGATGTTCTTTGGTCTTGCTGACAGAATGTTGTCGCTGTCATCCCACTTCTTGGTTACAGGAATATCGATCGTCTCATTTGTCACCTTTGTGTTGGTGTTCGTGATGGTAATCGTTCCGGTTGCTGTTCCATTATTACTTATTGTGACCTGGTAATCAGCATTATCGAAATCCTCTTCTGCAAAGTAGTAGAGGTAGTTGCCATTTGCATCAGCTACATCAAGCTCTATCTCATCGCTTGTCCACTTATTTGCACTATTTAAGGTAATTGTCTTTACAACAGGATCTGTATTCTTGTCGTAACTTGATGGATTAGTTGATGCATAGATCTTAACTGTTATGCTGTCAACCGGAATATCCTTCAGTGTTCCACCTGCGGCATCCTTCCATACCTTTTTAACAGTTATCTTTCTGTTCTCAGGAGTGTTATCTACTGGCAGTGTATAATCCTGTGAACCTTTGCTGTCAAGGACTATGTCTGAAATAGAATCAGTTGTCACCTCAGCAGGTTTCGGTCCTGTCAGGCTGGATGAGATATTGTTCTCATATATGTATATAGGATCTGTGAGCTTCTTATAACCCTCAGGTGCTTCCACCTCTATAAGCTTGTAATAGTAATTATAATACAAACTTGATAATGTAAGTCTTCCCTGTTCGTTAGTTACTCTTTCCTCATCGCTTCCAGGTACCATGAGATTCCAGTTAGTGTCTGCACTGTTGTTTGGATCACCATATCTGTAAAGCTCAAACTTCGCACCAGCAAGCTTGATTCCTGTCATTATAGAGTCAGTTTTTATTATCGAAAGATTAAACTGCTCTGTATCAGTTCCCATTGATGAATCCTGATCATTGATGTTCGTGTCCGTCGATGACGAATCTGCCGAACTTGTAGATCCAAGAATACCAACGCTGTTCTTAACATCCGCTGTAAGCTTACCTGTATATACAAGAGTATATGTATACTTCAGGATAAACTTTGTCTCATCCGGCATGGTGAGTGTCAGTGTAGACATCTTAGCTGTCGTATCATCTGCATATGTATAGCTGTATTTGTACGCCGGAACTTCAGCGCCTGTATCTGCGTACAGAAGCTTAAGCGAACCATCCTTGATAAATACTCTCTTTACTGCAGCCGCATTGCTGTAGTCATACTTGTCAACTACAGTTATGGATCCTGTATTGCCTAGAGCCTCACCCTTCTCATTGATATACACAGTATATTCAATACTGTTGGTGTCATTATCATAGTTTCCTGCAGTTTTGGTAATATTCGGTCCAGTCACAGTAACTTTTGCGCTGTCATCCTTGGTCTTAGTTGAACCGTCGGTTCTGACAACTGTTGCCGAACAATTGTTGGTGAATTCCACGTCACTGCCACCGACAACGGATGATATATCCTTTGTGACCTTGACTGCATAGTAGACAACAACCTTGACATTTTTGCCATAAAACTGAAGTGACTTTATGTCAAAACTGATACTGTTGCTTGCCACATTAAAGTTTTCTACAAAACTAGATGCGCCTGTCTGAGGTCTAGTCTTATTGTCTGAGTAATAAGACACAAAATATATTCCGTCCTGACCAACAGTCTCTCCAACCCCCTCTGGGAGCATATCTTTCTTGAGGTATGTGGTATCAAGCTCAGTTCCTGCAGGAAATGTATCTGTAAAGGAAAGTCTGTCTCCATCTCCATACGCAAAGTCACCGTTGAGAACTACCTTATATACGAACACATTGTTGGCCTTGTCATATCCGACAATACTCTCCTTCTCGTCAGCGCCATTGGTATAGCTGTACTTCTCTACTATAGAACCCTGGGGTATTCCAGATACAGGATGTGAATCCTGTGATGTCTTGGATGAACCATCAATAGTAAGAGTACCCTTATTGACTGCCGTATACTTGCTGTCAGACTTTACTGTCGTATTATATGTGATAACATAATCTATCGGGTTCTCCTCTGTACCTGTTATATCTCTGAGGAATTCTATTGTATATCCCATTATGTAGTTGTCAGATGATGCTGGAACATCTGCAACACTGTCAACAGTTGCAAACTTTGGCCCCCATACATTTGAGAAGTCAGCGTATGTTACCTTTACCTTGTAGTCAACTTCCTCTGTGAGGCCAGCTATTGTAAGTCCGTTTATCTGATCTGCCGTAAAGTAATGCTTTGGAAGTGCTCCATTATCATATGTTACAGAGTCAGTATATGTATCATTCGCATTGAGCTTGTCAACGCCAGATATTGTAGACTTCCATGCAAGGGTATATGTATCATCGTTCTCCGTCTCTGATACGAATTCCTTCTTTATTGAATCACCGGCCACCTCTACAGTCGCCTTGGCGCTGTCCGTAACTCCGTTCTTCTCTATTGTCGCTACATTCTTATAAACATCAGTCAGCTTATCAAGCTTGGATGAATCTGTTGTGTAGATGAACACGATCTTGGATTTGTTCTCTGTCACCTCAACCCTTGAAGTTCCATCCGTCAAATAAAGTTTACCATTCTCTTCCACAAAGCTTGCAGGAAGATTGATAGTGGTTGACACAGCTGTGTCATTTATGGATACACTGCACGTCTTTTCGTCTGTGAGCTCTGCTCCGTTCTTTGTGAGTATATCCGATACTGACATTCCTGTCAGATTCTTCTTCTTATCCGCATTCACGGTTACTGTCCATGTTATGGTTGACTTGTCACCTGACAGTGAACCGGTCTTACTTATGGATGCTGTAGACTTGCCGGCATTGTACCATGTACTGCTGTCGTTATCAGTATGCTCGTCATGTGAATCATCTGACACGTCTACACCATTCTTATTGTGTACATTTATGATTCCGATGTCATCGGCAATATCTGAGACAACAACTTCGTATGTGATCTCATACTGTGAATTAGCGTCAAGCTTCGGAAGATTTCCCTTTATAACTGTGTCACCGTTTCCTATGGTTCCTGTCGCAGGAGTCACATATCCATTTGATGTGACATCTGTGTACTGACCATTGCTGTCCTTGAGCTTGCATGTAACATTCTGTACTGTTCTCTTGGCATCAGATCCAAGTTTTGAGTCAAGTTCATTTGCAAGAATATCATCGAGTGTAATATCACCATCGCTTCCATACTCAGAACTTACTATAACCTTGTACTTGTAAACTATCTTGTGATCGTCAGGATAATTGCTCACACCATCTGAGGATTTTGTAACCTTGAGATCTGTGGCACCGTCCTTCACATATTTGTAGCCCTTGTTGGTCTGATCCTTATCATCAACCTTTGAATTCTTAGCCTCCGCGATATTGCTCTGGTTCAGATTGATCACGTCCTGAGAAAGATCATCGACTTTACTCTTTACTGTATAGGTTATCTTATATGACTCCTTTGCACCGAGTGCAGGAAGAGTTCCTTCTATAGTAGAGGTACTACTGTTATATGTGAGTGACGAGCTGCAGTCTGTGTTGTCAGACTTGATCACCTTTATATCTGTAACTTCAGGTGTGACACCTGCTATGTCGTTGGCTATAACATCACTAAAGTTCAGATCCTCACTGGCACTTCCATGATTGGATGAAACTTCTACGGTATAGTCAAAGTATACATATCCATCCTTAGGATCTGTAACTCTACCCTCGGATGCGGTCTTCTTCACATCCACATCAGGCTTGAAATCCACATCCACAGTCACAATCACAGTGCTTGTGAATTTGTTCTCGACCTGGTTTTTCTCATTGTACTTTGTGAGATCCATATCGATCCACGCCTTGAAGAAAGCCTTGAGCTGGGCTCCCCCCTTGAGTGCTGTATGATCGATAGTCGCAGTAAGGACTCCGTTCACAACTGAATACGAACCGATCTTGTTACCACTTCCATCAGTTATATCCTTATTCAGAATATCGGAATTAAACTTTATGGTATCCGGCATCGTATAAGTAAATGTTGCATCTTCACCAGACTCCAATATGCTATTAACAACATCTTCCGGGAACACTATATCCATAGACATCTGGATATCTACACCGGCTTTTGTAGGATCATTTGGATCTACAGGAAGCGGCGTTGTGGACGGTCTGGAACTGCTACCATATATATTACCTGCTTTATCAGCAATCGTAGCTCCAGTAATATAATCTTCAAGATTTCCGGTTACTGCTGCACTCGACAGCATTGCTATCGAATCAGTAGCCGTGGCGTATGCGTCTCCCCCTCTCGTCTCGGCCGCATTGGACCAACTATAATTAGAAGGCGAAATCAACGTAGTTATCATAACTACCGCCAGCAGCAGTGCTATAAGCTTTTTCGTAGTTTTTGCCATTGTAATACCTCTTTTCTAATTATTTTTCGACTTACACACTTGCTTTAAATTTATCATAACACATGGTAATTGTAAACAGTTTGTGAACAAAAAGAACAGTTTTCTGTTGCTTTTTTGTTCACATTTACTTTATCGTTTAATTATTAGGTGATTTTGTACTACTATTCTTCGGCAGCATAATCTATCGAAATATATCAAACATATAAAATATAATCGATTACAATTCACTCTTTCTGTCTCTGTTGAGAAGCTCTGTGAGAGCCTCTTTTGCCGTCATGCCATTAAATAATACGTTATTGACTGCTTCAACGATAGGCATCTCAACCCCATGCTCCCTGGCAAGTGCCAGTGTTGCCTTGGCAGAATAAACACCCTCAACAACCATCTTGACCTCCGCCATAGCTTCCTCATAGGTCTTACCCTGACCGATGAGATAACCGGCATTCCTGTTACGGCTGTGCTTGGATGTACATGTAACTATAAGATCTCCCATTCCTGAAAGTCCTGACAGCGTCTTGACATCTGCGCCCATGGCAAGTCCAAGTCTCATGATCTCCGCCATTCCTCTGGTCATAAGAGCAGCCTTCGTGTTGTCGCCAAGTCCAAGTCCATCTGATATTCCGGCTGCCAGAGCTATTACATTTTTCACTGAACCACCCAGCTCAATACCAGTCACATCAGTGCTTGTATATACCCTGAAATAATCGTTCATAAATGCGTTCTGGATCGTCTTTGCAATCTCTATATCACGGGCACCGGCAACTACCGTTGTAGGTATTTCGCGGCCTACTTCCTCTGCATGTGACGGACCCGAAAGGACAGCCACCTTAGCCTGTGGAATTTCTTCCTCAATGATCTCCACGAGAGCCTTGAGTGTGGACTCTTCTATTCCCTTGCTGACATTCACGATAAGCTGTCCGTCGCTCACCTTGTCAGCGATGCTCTTTGCTGTGCTTCTGACAAACGGAGAAGGCACTGCGCACACTATCATATCCTGACCAATAACAGCCTTTGACGCATCTGTTGTATATTCAATACTGTTGCTAAGTATAACGCCCGGAAGTCTGTCTCTCTGCTCATGAAATTCCTTGAGCATGGCAACCTCTCTCTCATCTATAGACCACACTATAACCTCGTGTCCATTTCCTGCCAGCAGATTAGCAAGTGCAGAACCCCATCCACCTGCTCCGAGAACACCTATTTTCATCGTAAAATACCTCCAAAATATTTATATTTCTTTTTTCAATCCTTGAATCATTTTTTTCTATTTTAACTTTTTTTCATCATTTAATCCAGTCTATAGTGACAATACATGGATGTTTTTGCAAATTTTTACTGTATTTTTAGATTTTGGGCTAGTTATGTAAACTCACATTATTCTAATCAACAGTTTTTAATACACATTTCACTGCGTATAAATATCACATAACCATAATCTCGGTTTTATGTATACTCATTATGTTATCTGATTTTGTTTTATCCAGACATCTATAAAACGTTGCTCACTACAAAAAAACCCCCTCCTTCCTGGTTTATCCAGTAAGTAGGGGATTCAATAACTCTCTATTCGCTTCCGCTTTCCATCAAGCCTTCTTAGAACCAAACGACAACTTATTCTCCGTTCCCGCTATCAGTCTCTTGATATTCTGCCAATGTCTTATCACGGCCATTCCGGCTATGATTCCCGCCATGATTATTCCTTCGATCATTTTGGCATTCGATGTGAAATTATAATCTCCATGAATTGCAAATACTGTGTATAATATGAAGAATCCGATCATGATCGTAAGTGATCCAACCGATACATATCTTGTTATCACAACACTTATAATGAACGCTGCAAGGAGTATCACTACCAATCTCCAGTCCCACAGACCTACTATCATTCCGCCGCTGGCAGCAATTCCCTTGCCGCCCTTGAACTGCATATAGAATGGGAAGTTATGACCAAGCACAACTCCAAGTCCTGTATACAGTACGAACATGTATGCATCACCTATACCTAACTGGCCAAGTATGATATGTGTCAGTGAGCAGGCGATTATTCCTTTGAGGAAGTCCCCCAGGAAAACTATCAGTCCAGCTTTCTTTCCAAGAACTCTCAGTGCATTTGTCGTTCCCGCATTTCCACTTCCATACTTTCTTATATCAACACCTTTTATCCTGCCGTAAATATACGCTGTCTGAATGAGTCCTACTCCATAGCCCCCAACCAGACATATAGCTCTAATCAACATCTCCATGACTACTTCTCTTTCCTCTCCCTGATTATGAATTTTAGAGGTGTACCTCTGAATCCAAAGGATTCTCTTATCCTGTTCTCTATATAACGTGTATATGAGAAATGCATAAGCTCCTTGTCATTTACAAATATGACAAATGTAGGAGGTTTAACTGACACCTGGGTAATATAATAGAGTTTAAGTCTCTTACCCTTATCTGATGGTGGCTGCTGCATAGCAACCGCCTCACTCATAATCTCATTCAGAACACCAGTAGCTATGCGGAGTGAATGATTCTCTATAACAGCATCTATGGTCTCGAACAGCTTTGGAAGTCTCTGTCCGGTCTGGGCTGATATGAAGAGCAGCTCCGCATACGGCATGTATGAAAGCTTGTTTCTGATCTCCTCTGTAAACTTATATATGGTCTTGTCATTCTTCTCGATGGCATCCCATTTGTTCACAGCTATTATCATTCCCTTGCCACGATCATGTGCGATTCCCGCGATCTTGGCATCCTGATCGGTTATTCCCTCCGTTGCGTCTATTACGAGGACTGCAACATTACATCTCTCAACCGCTGATACTGTTCTTATGATACTGTATCTCTCTATATCCTCTTTAATCTTGCTCTTTCGTCTGAGTCCCGCTGTGTCTATGAATACATATTCTCTGCCATTTCTGACGATCTCTGTATCCACGGCATCTCTTGTGGTTCCGGCTATATCTGATACAATAACCCTGTCCTCACCGAGAAGCTTATTAATTATAGAAGATTTTCCTACGTTTGGCTTTCCTATGATGGCGATTCTAGGTCTCTCATCCTCCGTGTCATCCTTTGCAGACTCATTGAAGTGTGATACCACCTCATCGAGCATATCTCCTATTCCAAGTCTGGATGAACCTGATATAGGATGTGGATCTCCAAGTCCAAGATTATAGAACTCATACACATCCGGCATGAACTTTTCAAAGCTGTCTACCTTGTTGACAACGAGAACTATAGGTTTCTTGGATCTTCTGAGCATATCGGCAACCTTGGCATCATCATCAACCATTCCCTGTCTGACATCCGTCATGAACAGGATGACGTCCGCTGTCTCTATGGCTATCTCTGCCTGTTCTCTCATGCTCTTAAGTATAATATTGTCTGACTCCGGCTCAATTCCTCCTGTGTCTATCAGAGTGAAATTGTAATCCAGCCAGTTGATATCAGCATAAATTCTGTCTCGCGTAACTCCCGGTGTATCCTGAACTATGGATATCTTTTCTCCGGCAAGCACATTGAACAGAGTTGATTTACCTACATTGGGTCTGCCCACTATGGCAACTATAGGTTTACTCATTCTATCTTCCTCCATATATAATTAATTACATATCATCGCCAATTACTGCATGAATAAAATCAGCACCACTTGATTCTACAATACAAACATCGACTTGTAAAGCATCTGTGAGCTCTGCAAGCGTCACATCATCAAGGAATTTTGGCTCATCCGCCATAAGAGTATTGGAAGGCAGTATAAGACGCTGCCCAAGAGGTTTTCCTGTGAGCTGCTTTCTTATATCTCCACCCGTAAGCAATCCTGTCACGGTTATTCTGTGTCCAAAAAAATCATTAATGATCTTATACAGATGCACCTTCACATTAGGAAACTTCTCAGGGATCCTGTTAGCAAGGAGCTTTATGGAATCATATACGAGCACTCCAGTAACCATGGACACCTCATACTCTCTGTCATCGCCCTCTACGCAGCTCCACTCTTCATCAAACTCATCCATGAGCAGTCTCACCATGCCCACACCATTTTCAAGCTGGATAAAGCCATCATACCTGTCAGCCTCAGGGAAATCCCTGCCAGCATTTATATACCATTCATCACTTGCCTGGACAAAATGTGTGCCATGCTTTTCAAATGCCTTTTCTGAAAATGTTCTATTATATCAATAACCTCGCAGGCATCCTCTCTGTTGAACGGTTCTAGATGGAACAAGCCATCTCTGTAATCTGACAAACCGACAGGAACCACGGACAAGCTCTCCATAACAGGAACAAACTCCATAAGATCAGAGATCGTACGCCACAATTCCTCCCCATCATTTATCCCCTTGCACAGAACTATCTGTCCATTCATAGGAATACCAGCTTCATAAAATTTCCTTATATAGTCAAGTATGGCACCAGCAAATCTGTTGTTCAGCATACTGCAGCGCAGCTTGGGATTGGTAGTGTGCACCGATATATTTATCGGAGCAAGGTGATAATTGATTATTCTGTCAATATCCTTTTCCTTCATATTAGTAAGGGTAATATAATTTCCCTGAAGAAATGACAGTCTGGAATCATCGTCCTTGAAATATATAGTGTCTCTCATACCTTTCGGGTTCTGATCGATAAAGCAGAATATGCACTTGTTATAGCAAGACTTGTAATTATCCATCAGGGAATTTTCAAAAACAATCCCTAGATCCTCGTCATAATCCTTATCTATCTCCAGAAGCCACTCCTCGCCGTCAGACTTTCTCACGAGAAGTTCTATATATTCGTCATTTATGAGATACTGATAGTCAAATATATCCTCTATAGGATGGTCATTGACCGCCAGAATATTATCTCCCGGTTTGATCTCCATCTCCTGGGCTATACTTCCCTCAAGTATTTCCTTTACAATATGTTCCATAATTTCCTCTTTTATATTAATTGTCTACGGATCAAAAGCTGCAGCAAATGAATAACGCCCTATCATTCAGGGAGCATGATCACCGCCGCAAGATTACCCCGCAGGCCTTTGCTCGCCCTGTGTGAAAAAAGCCATTCGCTGTTACAGCATGTACATATATTTGTCACGTCAATATTCTCAGGTTTTACACCTGAATCAACAAGATTGTAATAGTTGGCCTTGTGGAGATCAAGCAGATATTTGCCATTACCCTTGCTAAATACGATCTGAGCCGCCTCTGCTTCCGTATATGCCGCCATAAAGCGTTCAGCTACATCTTCACTCACCTCATAGCAATTCTTGCATATAGAAGGTCCTATGGCGCAAATGAGATTCTCTGGAGATGTTCCATATTCAGACTTCAATCTGTTTATCATATGTCCGCTTATCTTGCTGACGGTTCCCTTCCACCCGGAGTGATTCGCCGCAACAACCTTTTTCACCGGATCATAGAACAATACAGGGACACAGTCCGCATAAAATGTCATAAGTGGTATTCCCGGAACATCCGTCATAAGTCCATCGATCTCCAGAATATCCGACTCTCTGATTATTCCCTTTCCGGCATCCTTCTCTGTAACTTTATATATGTCTGTCTTATGCACCTGATCTGAGAACACAAGCTTTTCGTGATCATACCCCACTGCAGTGGCAAATCTGCGGTGATTCTCCATTACCAGATCCGCATCATCGCCTCTGTGGAAGCTCAGGTTCATGGAACCCAGATATCCCTCACTCACTCCGCCGATCCTGGTGGAGAATGCATTTACAACTCCGGCTCTGTCCAATTTGTCAAATGATATATAATCCACGCCATCCACCGTGTGGACATGTGTTGAATTGTCTTTCCTAATATACTTTATATCCATATCCGCCATCCTATCAATATCCCGAATACTCAAATGCATTTTCTATATGATGTATATCCTCACCAAGTATGGTTATCACATCAAATCTAACCGGGGTGTCCATTCCATATCCATATTTGTTCAGGAAGAATAATGCAGTCCTACATATCTGTCTCTGCTTGCGCACATCGACAGCCTCCTCCGGCAAGCCCTTATGTACTCCGGACCTATACTTCACCTCGATAAACACTATATATCCATCGTGTTTTGCCACTATATCTATCTCACCGCTGGCCACCCTGAAATTCCTGCACAGGATCTCATAGCCCCTGCCAGCCAGATGATCAGCAGCTAAAGCTTCCTTTTCATTACCGGTTGCTCTGCTGTTATACATCATTTCACCTTTCCATGAATATATGTGTGATGAACAATTGTTATACAAAGTTCTTGATAAACGTCCTTCTGTGTATTGCGCACGGACCGATCTTCTTGAGCGCATCAATGTGCTCTGCCGTACCATATCCCATGTTTTTTGCAAATCCATACCCCGGATACAGACTGTCATACTCAACCATAAGCCTGTCCCTTGTAACCTTTGCAATTATACTTGCTGCCGCAATCGACGCAGACAGCGTATCACCTTTTATTATGCCTACCTGCTCGATATCAACACCCGGAATATTAACCGCATCGTTTAACAGGAGCTGTGGTTTAACCTGAAGCTTCGATATAGCCTGCTTCATCGCCTCGTAATCTGCATTGAGAACATTTATCTCGTCAATTACTTTCTCGTTTGCCATACCCACGCCTACAGCTACAGCTTTCGCCATGATCTCATCGTATAGAGCCTCCCTCTTCTTCGGTGTGAGCTGCTTGGAGTCGTTGAGGTATAAAATATCACAGTCCTTTGGAAGAATGACTGCAGCAGCCACTACAGGGCCTGCAAGCGGGCCTCTTCCGACCTCATCTATACCACATATATATCCCTTATCAGCGTATTTTCTCTCAAATTCAAACATTTTATAGCTGCGGGCTTTTTCCTTTTCAAGAGCATTGATCTTTTTCTGAGCGGACGCTATGATCTTCTTTACCCCATCTCTCTCATCGTCGCCATACTTCTCGATAAGCCCCGAATATTCACTTATATCAGCATCAGCAAATACTTTTTTTATCTCCGCTATACTTTCCATATGTCCTCCACCTAAAAACAAGGACCATTGCCACTTTTTAGGCAACAGCCCCTGATATCTTATCCTATTCTATCTTGCCAAAACCGCCTGTAAATCTGAATACAGCCCTGCCAATGATGTCTTTCTTGTGTATATTGCCAACATCCTCCACACGGCTGTCACGGCTGTTGTTTCTGTTATCTCCCAGAACAAAGTACTCGTCATCACCCAGTGTGATCTCCTCGGCTGCAACTCCGCGCTTGTCGCTGGCTATAGCCTCTCTGCCATACACATCGCCCTCCAGAGGCTCGTCATTTATATAGATAACACCATCTTCGTCTATATACACTGTCTCACCCGGAAGTCCGATTATACGCTTGATGAAGAAGGTCTCATCATCGTCTCCATACGGGAATACAACCACATCAAATCTCTTCGGTGAGCCAAATTCATACTCAAGCTTGTCGATCCATAATGTATCTCCGCTGTGAAGAGTATTGCTCATGGACTCTCCACTGACCTCTGTTCGCTGTCCGACAAATGTGAGCACAGCCCAGCATATGCCAATTACTATTATTATATAAATACACAGGAATATGAGATCCTTTCCACATGCACATAACATAATTGAAACAAAGTAGCAAAGCAAACCATACTGCATAATTCTTTTTCATGGTCATAATCCTCCCCAAAATATATTTCGTATTATACGTTATCTAAGTGTATATTTCAATGTGTGGGAAATAGCCAGAACGTGTTTTATGCATTGTGAATGCATGTTTATAGGCTCGTTTTCAGTGGGTACACAATTCCGAAAAGGGAGTTGTATAAAGCGATAAACTGTAAGCTATCAATCGCCACTTA
>ENA-OQKQ01000447-OQKQ01000447.1-human-gut-metagenome-genome-assembly--contig:-NODE-447-length-14068-cov-9.928484_pt1 | contig 14068 bp, 9 predicted proteins | sample MGYA00242651_ERZ504803 | MGnify/ENA primary metagenome ERZ504803 (study PRJEB26092, sample SAMD00036380) | human gut metagenome | host: Homo sapiens | study: EMG produced TPA metagenomics assembly of...
TGACTTTTCTGTCTGTCAGAGCCAAATTGCTTATTGCTACAGGAATGCCGGTTTTTATTAAATGTAAATATAATTTCTCTCGTATTTTCAGCAAAATTCTCACATCTTAAAACCGCATAATAAAGGCTCATAATGAGCACTGAAAACAGCGTGAAAAACCACACCGACAGCATCAGTGCATCTGCCCTCTTAAAGAAGCTTCCCTTTATCTGCACATCACTCATCAGTACGACAGCCGGAAACTCGATTTCTGACAATGAATATTTTCCGAAGCTCCCAAGCAATACTGCATACAATAAAAAAAGAATGCCTGCATATGTGAGTATTGCTTTACTCACACTCCATCGTATCTGTGAGGCAGTGCGCTCCCTTACAAACAGTATATTGAACACGGAAATGGATGCTGCAAACACATAGTATGCGCCCGCAAATATATCCGCTATGCCAAAGTCCACACCGACTCTGTCCTTAATCATCAGATAGTCTAATCTCACATCCGATAGCGCAAACAAAAGCATAGCAGCAAGCGGTATCAGCACAAAGAAAAATACTACCTCGTATACCCTGGCACGGCACTCCACTCCGCCACTTAGCGCATAAGCGCACACTGCCATTATCACAAGAAGTACAACTGTAAATGACTCATCCGGTATAAGGCTGTCACGTATCAGCTTTACAAATATCCATGCAAGAAATGCGGCCTGTGACAGTTCGTATATCACAATAATTAAATCATAAATTAACATTTTTGCATGTGTTGTTTTACCAAAGCTTCTGTCATATATACTTTTCTTCTGTTCTCGTACCTCGCTTACTATCCACATAAATAGCCATGCCATGAAAACACCAAGTGCGATTGAGATAAAACCATACTTTCCCAGTTTCGCCAGATTGTTTGGAAGCACCAGTGTGCCGACTCCAAGCAGATTAAAGACGTATAGTCTGTATAGCTGGCGGGGCGATATGCTTTCGTTTTGTGCAAATGTGTAGCTTGTGCTCATATTTTTAGTCATCCTTATTTCCTTTCAGCTTTCTGCACTCCTTTTCCCTTGCAAATACAGGCCGCCTCCATAGTCTGCGAAGCGGAAATCGTATGATACTGTCCTTTTCATCCTCGCCGCCTGTCAGCTCGCTGCCCACGAATGGCATCATGTATGGATAACCACAGCTTTTGAGCTTTGCAAGATGCAAAAGTATCACCATCAGACTTATTAAAAATCCAAAGTATCCAAGCCATGCCGACATAATTATTACAGCGAATTTGAGTATCCTAAATGAAAATGCAAACTCCTCACTCGGTATGGCAAACGAGCAGAGTGCGGTGAATGCAACCAGGATGACCACTATAGGGCTCACTAAATTTGCATCCACTGCTGCCTGTCCGATTATGAGGCCTCCGACTATGCCTATCGTATTTCCCATGGCTCCGGGAAGTCTTATGCCGGCTTCGCGAAGCAGTTCAAAGGACAGCTCCATCATGAGCACCTCTATGAGCTGTGGAAACGGGCAGCCGAGTCTTGCTTCATAAAACGCCAGTATGAGTGGTGTCGGCAGTATCTGTGTATGAAAATTTGTGACCGCCAGATAAAGCCCCGGCAATGTAAATGACATAAAGGCTGCCACGTACCTTATCAATCTGGCAAAGCTTGCCGCTATCGTTCTGTTATAGTAATCATCTGCGGTTTTTAAAAAATTGTTCATGGTGGTTGGCAGTATTATTGCTATCGGTGAATTATCGCACAGCACCACCACCCTCCCCTCTAGGAGCGCATTTACCGCCACATCCGGCCGCTTTGTGGTCTGAAGCTGTGGGAACGGTGAATACCATTTTGCCTCAGCAAACTGTTCAAGAACTCCCGAGTCACCCACATGGTCTATCACATAGCTGTCCAGATTCTTTTCCACTTCCTCTACAAGCCCCGGTTTTACGAGGTCTCTCACATACAATATGTCCACATTGCTGTGTCCGCGAAGCCCCTTTTTCACCTCTTTACACTTTAAGCGAGTGCTCCTTAACCTGCGCCTGATAAGTGCAGTATTTATCTTTATTGAATCAGTAAAGCCCTCATTTGAGCCTCTTATGACCTTTTCCGAATCAATCTCCTGAATTGACATGGCGGGATATCCCTTGTCTGGAAGCTTGAAGGCATCCGGATAGCCATCCACAAAAAAAATCACGTCTCCTGTCAGCATCATCTGGGCTGCCTCATTAACCGTGTGCAGATGTGCAAATTCGGATAGAGCTGCCTGATTTTTGTCAAGTACTTCCTTAACCTGATCCCGGTCTATCCCTTCAAGGTATGATGTAAATCGTCCAAACGCACTGTTATTGATACCGGAGCCTGCACATGTCACCTCAATATAAGCAACAAAACACTTTATTGAGGCATCACGCCCCAGATACATCTCCTGCATCTTGATATCTGAGCAGTCAGAATATATCTGCCTGAAGCTTTTTATGTTCTCATCTATGTTTGTGGTCATCTTTAACTCTCCTATATACCCAATAAATCCCGTAAGATTTAAAATCCCTGATATAGTATGACCATACAAGCTCGCAAATATCCCTGATTGTTTATTTTGTAACTATCTAAGCCACTAACTAAGCCACTAAAAAAGGGCACCGTTCACACGTCAGTGCGGCCGGCAGCCCCTGGTTTTGTTATATTATTTTGTATTTTATTATCTTTGTCTGCTATAATATTGTTTTATTTCTGTTTTATTTTTTCTCTTCATCCTGCTTTTGTATTACAGCCTTTACAGCAACCGCCTGATTTGCCACATGCGTATGCATTTCTGTAGTCACAAGCTCCATATTTCTTGCCTCAAGCGCCCTGTAGATGGCGTCATGCTCCTTCACAAGCATCGGATAATTCTTTGGGTCCTTCAAATACTCCACTCTGTAGCGGTACATCTGCTCGCGGATATTGTTCATCATAGATACAAGCTTCGCATTGTTTGTTGCCTCATAGATAGCATCGTGAAACTTCACATCCTCCTCAGCTATCTTTTTCACATCTCCTGAGTCCATGCTCCTCTTAAACTCGTCCTTTATGGTTTTTAAATTCGCAAGCTGCTCATCACTGATTTTCTTACAGGCTATTTTGGCTGCAAGCTCATCGAGAGCCTCTCTCACCTCAAGCACATCCTCCATATCCTTGAGAGTCATCTTGGCAACCTCTGCGCCCTTTCTCGGCATTGTGACTGCAAGCCCCTCCTGCTCAAGCATTCTGATTGCTTCACGTATAGGTGTACGGCTGACTCCAAGCTTTGACGCAAGCTGCAGCTCCATAAGTCTCTCTCCCGGCTTGAGCTCACCCTTTAAAATTGCCTCACGAAGTGTGTTAAACACCACATCACGCAGTGGCAGATATGCATCCATATTTAAAGTTAAATTATCAGTCATCAAACTTCTCCTATCTCTTGTATTATAATTCTCACATATAAGAAAAAAGTAACTATAAAGCACCCGCTGTGCTATCCGGATATCACGTTATTTGCGATTATTGTATACAGATGTCAGATACACCTGTCTGGCAAGATGTGAGCTTCTCATGGCTTTGTACGCTTTCTTTGCAGTATCTTCATCGTCAAACAGACCAAAAACCGTCGGACCACTACCGCTCATCATGGCTCCTACCGCGCCATTTGAAAGCATATGCTTCTTTATCTCGTCTATCACCGGATAGTTTGGTATGGTCACGGTCTCTAAGACATTTCCCATATGTGCTGCGATATCATGCAGATTCTTAGCCTTTATATCATCTATCAGGCGGTCTATATCCGGATGAATAGTCGTATCATCAAGCTTCAGATTCTGGTACACAAATTTTGTGGATACCGAGATGGACGGCTTTGCAATAAGCACCGGACACTTTACCATTGGAGGAAGAGGACTAAGCGCCTCTCCTATGCCCTCGGCCAGCGCCGTGCCTCTCATAATACAGTATGGTACATCCGCACCTATCTGCACACCTCTTTCCATAAGCTCTCTCTTTGTCAGTCCCAGTGAAAAAAGCCTGTTTACACCTATAAGCATAGCCGCCGCATCAGTACTGCCCCCCGCCATCCCTGCTGCAACAGGAATACGCTTGTCCAGCTTCACTGATACACCGTCAGTTATAAAAAACTCATCCATCAGAAGCTTTGCAGCCTTGTATATGAGATTGTTCTCGTTTACAGGGAGAAAAGACAGATTGGTCTGTATCTGTATGCCAGGCTCCTTTGTCCTTTTGATATCAAGCCTGTCATACAGATGAATGGTCTGCATAATCATACGGACCTCATGATATCCGTCCTCTCTGCGCCTCACAACATCCAGCCCCAGATTAATCTTGGCTAATGCTTTTAATGAAATATCGTTATTACTACCCATATTGTATTACCTCTGTTTTTTGTATACAAGGATTATAACACACCCTGCCAAAAAGAGCAAATTTAAATATTCTCATTTAATTGTTCATTTTCATTACTTTTCAGATTTTCCACGTATTGCACAAAAAACTATGTTCACATAGTACATGTTTACTAGATTTAAAAAGTAACCCTCTAACGCACCACAACAAAAAGTCTCACAGCATTGATAATGCTTGTGGGGCTTTTTGTTAAAAAGTTTTTCTAAACTCGTATGTACAATTTTTCTATTTCTTTTCCAATATAAATTTGCTAATCAGCTCGTTCATTGTCTCCGCCTGTGCTGAAAGCTCCTCACTTGTTGCTGATGTTTCCTCTGCATTTGCTGAGTTGGACTGTACAACATCTGATATCTGATTAATACCGGCCTCTGCCTGCTCCATAGCCTTTGCCTGCTCCTCTGCAATCTCGCTGAGTTTTTGAGAAGAATCTGCAACTTCCTTCATACCATTGATAACCTTTTCAATAGAAGTACTTACGCGCTCTGCAGCTTCATTACCCTCGTTAGATACCGCAATGGCACTCTCTATAAGCTGACGTGTGTCAACTGCAGCCTTGGCACTCTGCTCTGAAAGACTTCTGATTTGTCCCGCAACAACTGCGAATCCTTTACCTGCCTCACCTGCACGCGCTGCCTCGATAGCTGCATTGAGTGAAAGAAGGTTTGTCTGACTGGCAATATCCTCAATCTCAGAAATGATATTCTCAATCTGCTTAGATGTATCATTGATGCGTCCGATAACATCAACCATGCCCTGCATCTCTGTATGGCTGTGATCTGCTTCCTCAGCATACTCCTGTGCAATCCTGTATGTATCATTGAGCTTCTCAGATGTTTTCTCAACACCGCCTGTGATATCTGCAAATGTAGCCTGAAGCTCCTCAATGGCTGCTGACTGATCCATAGCACCTTCTGCTATTTCCTGTGCTGCCTGAGCAAGGTTGTTAGAACCTGCTGTAACAAGTGATGATATCTCATTGATATGTGACATAACATCATTCATCTGTGTCTTCATCTGACGCATTGCCATGAGAAGTCCAATAAAATCTCCGGTATATTTATCTTCCATGTCTGATGAAACTGTATAATCTCCTTCTGCCATCTTTCCAAGAAGCTTGTCAGAGTCAGATATGATAGTCTTAAGGTCTGCTGCCATGTTTTTCGCAACCCCTACCATATCAGCAATTTCATCTTGTGAATCAACTGCCGGGAATGGAGCCTCAAGATCACCCTGTGCAAATGTACGTAATCTCTGTTTTAACTCATCGAGTGGTTTAGAAATACCAACTGCAACTTCGTCCCCGATTTTCATCGAGATAAAATATGAACTGACAATGATAACAATAACAATACCAAATGCGGCATATGATACTAATGATAATCTCTTGCTTAAATTATCTCCCTCTGTTACCTTTGTATCCATAAGGGCAACAAGCTGCTGATATATCTCATCATATGCAGGTGCAAGATCTGCTACTGCTCTCTCCTCGGCTTCCTTCTGTGTCTCAGGATCTGTAGCATTCCTACCTAACTGTCCGATTTCATCATCGAGACTCCAGTATGAATCGAGCTTACTGTTTATATCATCATATATATCCTGCTCCTCACCTGTCTTTATAGAGCTTTGCAGCTCTTTCCAGTATTTTTGAAATGATTCCTTTTTAGAATCATGTGTATCAGACATCTTACTTAATGTGTCAGAAGCTGTATAACCGATAAGAGCTCGTGTAGCGCTTCGTGTCTCTGAGAAGGTTACCATAACCTTTCCTATATCTCCCTGTGAAAATCCGTAAAAGGTTAGTGCGCTGGAATATCTCATTGATACAAGAATCATAAGAATACCCGCGATAACCCCCGATGCCGATGCTACAAATGTAGTCAGTCTGAAGCCTTTCTTTAAACGATTTTTGATGCTAAGTGCTTTCCACTTTGACATGTCTAATTTCATGATATTTCCTCCACATGAATAATGATACTTATATACTATTCTTCTATTATTATACACCTCTCAAAAAAATATACAAGCACTAAAAAGTTGACTGCACGCTGCGTGCAGCCCCCTTTTCATAATTCATAAATCAGATTTCTTATATAATATTCGTTCCATCACGACACTTTTACATACACATCCGGCTTCTAGCCCTGTACCTGTGTGTCCTCTGTGCCATTCTTCCAGTCATCAAACTTCTTGACTACGGCATCATAAGTATCCTGGCAAATTGATGGCAGCTTGTCTCCCCAGGCTCCTGTTGCCTGTGAAAAGCCCTTCTTGAATGCATTCAAAAGCTCATCAGCCTTGTCCTTGTCGCCTCCCGACAGTGCCTTTGCAAAGTCAAGAATACGGTCTGAGGTCTTCTCAACTCCCCAGTATCCATCCTCTGCGATGTCCTTTTTGGCCTGCGCTATTGTGTCTGCATCTACAGTCAGATTCTCAAACAGACTCTTTAAGCCCTGTGACTTATCCCAGGTTGAAGCCTGTCCTGTCATGGACTTTCTGACGATCTCGATAAGCTGCTGCTGTCTGGCGTTGGCATCATCCTTAAGTGCCTGTACCAGTGCATCTCTGTCTGCCTTGCTCATCTTCTGGTTTACTGTGCTCTTTGCAGTATCCTTTGAATCATCCTTGCTGTCTGATTTCTCATATACAGCTGCCTCCTCGCTGAAGCCTGCAGTCTTTGCATCCGACTTATCCGTCTTTGCATCCTGCTTCTTTGAAGCGGTATTGGTATTCTTTGTCTGTGCCTCGTCCTTTGCTGTGACACTCTGCGCCGCTACTGCTGAAACTACACTTGAAATAGCATCTAACATTTCTCATCCCTCCCTGGTAATGTGCGTGCGGGAATCCTTTCCCGCTATACTATTATCAACCTGTATAGCGTCTGATATAGCTAAACAGTCTTTCTCTTATATTGTGTATCGGCTGTTTTGCGTCTGTTGCTTATAGCTTTAGCCGTTATTTTTTCAGCTTTCTGCCAAATATAAATGTCGAAAAATATATTACCGATGCAATAATCACTATCATCGGACCTGTTGCCACATTGGTGTAGTATGACACTGCGAGGCCGACTATACCGGAAAATACTGAAAATATCACTGAAAAGAAATGATACTCACGCATATTTTCCGAAATATTCCTTGATGAAGCCGCCGGTAATATAAGCAGAGCATTTATGATAAGTATGCCTATCCACTTGATGGATAGCATAACTATGAGTGCTACAAGCACCGCAAACAGATTATCCAGAAGACGCACATGGATACCCTTGCTTTTTGCCACGCTTCTGTGTATACATATGGCGTTGAGCTTATTGAAGCAAAGCACCCAGAACACTATAGTGACCACAAAAATCACAATTAGATAAACTATCTCAGTCTTTGTGATGCTTAGCACATCGCCCACCAGTATACTTGAGTATTTGCTGAAATTGCCGCCCTTTGACAGTATCGCAAGACCTATCGCCACAGAGCACGATGAAAATACCGATATAATGGTATCTGTCGATGCAGTGTTCAGACTGCCTATCTTATTTAAAAGAAGTGCAAACACTATCGCAAATATCACCATGGCAAGCGAGGTGTCTGCCATGCCGCATACCACTCCGACAGCGATTCCTGTAAGTGCTGAATGTCCGAGTGCATCTGAAAAGTATGCCATCTTTTTGTTTACAATCATGGTTCCCATTATGCCAAAAAGCGGTGTGATGATGAGCACAGCGATAAGGGCATTTCTCATAAAATCATATTGAAGCCAGGAGGTTATATTCATTTGTGTTCCTCCTCTCTCACCCAGGATTCCTCTCCTGTGTAAAAAATTCTCTCAAATTCCTTGCTCTCGAAGACTTCCTTCACAGTTCCCTGCTTTGCAACGGTCTTATCAAGCAGCACAACATGGTCTGCGTACTTTGCCACATAGTCCAAATCGTGCGATATCAGTATGATTGCAAGGTCATAGTGAGTCTTTAAATAATCCATGGTCTTATAGAAAAGCTCCATGCCGTTTTGGTCTATTCCGGACACCGGCTCATCCAACAGTAGCAGGTTCGGCTCGTCCATGATTGCCATGGAAAGAAGCACTCTCTGCAGCTGTCCTCCCGAGAGGTTGCACACCTGCTTGTCGATGAGCTCCTCAGCCTCAAATACCTCGAGTGTCTCCCTTATCTTTGCCTCTATCTTTTTGCTCTTTGGCAGAAAAACAGGATAATTGTACTGATAGCTTGCTATTAGGTCATACACGCTGACCGGTGTATTTTTCTCGATATTAACAGACTGCGGCACATAGCCGATTTTAAGCTTAGCCATATGTCCGTCCTTAGTATCCTTGAACTCAATCGTACCGGTGTGAGGTATCTCGCCGAGTATCGCCTTTATGAGTGTAGATTTTCCGGCACCGTTCTGGCCTATTATGACATTGAAAGAGCCGCAATGTATGTGCATATTTACATCCTCAAGCACTGTCTGCTCTCCAAAGCTCACTCCAAGGTTATTTATTTTTATGCAATGAAAGCCACATGGCTGTATTATTTTCCGCATATTTTCTCCAATTTTATTTAGTAAATGCCTCTTTGATAAGCTCTATATTGTGCTCCATACCATAAAGATAGCTGTCCTTGTCGTACTCTCCCCTGTTGAGAGGGTCGATATAAATCACATGCACATCTGTCTCACGCGATACGGTATCTCCCATGCTCTTTCCGTAGAGCTCCTCAGCGAGTATTACCGACACTCCGTCATCCTTTATGGCACCTATTACCTGCTTTATCTCACCTGCGCTGACTGAGCGCTCCTCGTCAAGGTCTAACAGATAGCATGCATTCATGGAAAAATCATCAGCTACATATGCATAGGCCTCATGGAATATGATGATATTCTGTCCATTGGTAAGACTCTTTATGCTATTTATCTTTTCTTCAAGCACTGCAAGCTTTGCATCATATGCTTTTGCATTTGCATAATATTCATCAGCATGCTTTGCATCCTTTTCGGCAAGCCGGGATGCGATTGTCTGAACCATGGTGCGGTAACGCGGCACGCTCATCCATGCATGGGCATTCTCATCACCATGGTCATGATCGTGCGCGCTATCTGATTCTGCGTCTGCTTCGTGGTCATGGTCGTGGTCACTGTCCGATTCTGTGTCTGCGTCGTGATCATGGTCGTGGTCACTGTCTGCATCATCCTCAGAAAGAAGTGCCACATCCTCACAGGCCTCAACCACATCAAGCTTCGGATACGCCTTTGCTACATCTGACATAAACGACTCTATACCGCCTCCGTTTATTACAAAAACATCGGCTGTGGATAAAAGCTTCATATCCTCCGGTGTTAGCTGAAAATCGTGCAGACAACCGGTCTGTGGCTCGCTTAAGTTTTCAAGTCTCACGCCTTCCACTCCGTCTACTATATTTAAAGCTGCAATATACATTGGATAGAAGGATGTCACGACTGTAAGTATATCGTCAGCTTCGTCAGTATTTTTTGTATTGCCCGAAGAATTTGATACTCCACCGGCAGCGCCTTTCATACCTGCTGTGTGCTCATATGCCATTACCGCAAGCGTACACACTATCAATATACACAAAAACATAATGCCTACAAATTTGCATTTATTCTTCATATATTAAATATTCGCCTTTCTTTCTATAACTTTATTTCTTTTTATGATTATTAACGCTTTTTTTGCTCTTGGCCTTATCTCTGCGTTCTTTAGTCTTTTTGGCAACCGGCTTTCCGGTCTTCTTCCAGCGCTCCTTTTTGTGTGGCTGGGATGCAGCGGCTCTTTTTGCAGCTGATTTTGCCTCGCGCTTTGCTTCTTCCTCCTGTTTCATGGCAAGAAGCGTCTCCTCGTCAAACACGAGTGAATCTATGAGATTCCAGATTTCGTCCCTGCCTTCCTTTGACATGGACGAAAACGGTATAACTACCGTGCCCGGCTTCACATGAAGCACATCCTTGATAGTCTTTATGTGTGCGGCAATCTGGCTTTTTTTCAATTTATCAGATTTGGTTGCAATGATAATCGGTGCAAAGCCCTGGTTTACCATCCAGTCATACATCATGATATCATTGTCCGATGGCTCATGCCTTATATCTATTAAAAGAAACACTGCCTGAAGCTTTTTGGAGGTGTGAAGATAGTTTTCTATCATCTGTCCCCATTTAGCTTTTATCTCGATATTGGCATTGGCATAGCCATAGCCCGGCAGATCGACCAGATACATGGCGTCATTGACGTTATAAAAATTGATGGTCTGTGTCTTGCCGGGCTGTGAAGAGATCCTGGCAAGTGACTTTCTGTTCATGAGTGCGTTGATCAGTGACGACTTGCCTACATTTGACTTGCCGGCGAATGCCACTTCATTATACTCATTGTCAGGGATTGTGCTTGTAATTCCGCAAACTGTCTCTAAATTAACACTTTTAATTACCATAATCTCTTCCTCATTCTTATTTTACAAATGCTATCTTCTCCACCTGTGAAAATCTCTCCACCGGCACGATTTCCATGCCGTCTGTTATTTCTTTTGAAATCTCCTCCAGATCCTTTTCATTATCCTTTGGAATACATACTGTTTTTATTCCGATTACTTTGGCCGCAAGCAGCTTTTCCTTGAGTCCTCCTATCGGAAGCACCCTGCCGCGCAGTGTTATCTCGCCTGTCATGGCTACATCTGCCCTGACAGCTCTGTCTGTAATGGCTGAGAGCATGGCTGTCGCCATAGTGATACCTGCAGATGGTCCGTCCTTTGGCACTGCGCCCTCCGGGATATGTATATGGATGTCATGCTTCGTATAAAACTCTGCATCAATACCATAGCCTTCGCTTATTGAGCGCACATAGCTAAGTGCCGCTTGTGCCGACTCCTTCATCACGTCGCCAAGCTTACCAGTGAGCACGAGCTCACCCTTGCCCGGCAGCACATTCACCTCAACCTCGAGTGTGACTCCGCCCACGCTGGTCCATGCCAGGCCTCTAACGATTCCAACCTCTGCGCGATCATTTTTCTTCTCCGGACTGTACTTCGGATTGCCCAGATACGTCTTAAGATTGGTCTTTGTAACCTTTACAGCAGCTTCGCTGTCCTTAAAGATTTCCCTGGCAGCCTTGCGGCACAGCTTGCCGATAGTCCTCTCAAGGCTTCTGACTCCGGCCTCTCTGGTGTACAGCCTTATAATATCCTTTAGGGCAGAGTCTGTTATCGTAAGCTGTTCCTTTTTAATTCCGTTTTTGCTCTTTTGCTTCTCAACCAGGTGTTCCTTTGCTATGTGAAATTTCTCATTTTCAGTGTAGCTTGACACCTCAATAAGCTCCATCCTGTCAAGAAGCGGCTTTGGAATGCCTGAAACCTCATTTGCCGTTGCAATAAAAAGCACCTCCGACAAATCCACAGGCATCTCAATGTAATGATCCCTGAATCTGCAGTTCTGCTCACTGTCAAGCACCTCGAGAAGAGCGGCTGATGTGTCACCCTTGTAGTCACTTGACACCTTATCTATCTCATCCAACAGCATGAGAGGATTTGAAACGCCTGCCTGTCTTAAGCCATTTACTATACGGCCCGGCATAGCACCGATATATGTCTTTCTGTGTCCACGGATTTCTGCCTCATCACGCACACCACCAAGAGAAATACGCACATATTTCTTCTCCAGTGCAGACGCAATTGAACGGGCTATGCTTGTCTTTCCTGTTCCCGGAGGACCTACAAGACAAATTATAGGACTCTCTCCCTTGCTTGTCAGATTTCTGACTGCCAGAAACTCAAGTATTCTCTCCTTAACATCCTTTAATCCGTAGTGATCATCATCGAGCACCTGTGCTGCATGGTCAAGATCCTTGTTGTCCACAGACATCCTATTCCACGGAAGCTCAAGTACAGTCTCTATATAGCCTCTCTCAACAGTGCTCTCTGATGAGCTGCTGCTCATATTTCTAAAGCGCTTTATCTCTTTTTTCGTCTTTTCCTTTACGTAGTCAGGCGCATCTAACTCAGATAGCTTTTTCTCATATTCATCAGCCTCCGAGTCAGCATTCTCGCCCAGCTCCTCACGTATCACACCAAGCTGTTCACGAAGCACATACTCCTTCTGATGCTTGTCCACACGAACCTTTACTTTTTTCTGAAGCTCATTCTTTATGGAAATAACCTCCACCTGGGAGAGAAGTAATGATACTATAACCTGATATCTGTCATTGATATCCTCTGCCTCAAGCACCTGCTGCTTAAGCTCATATGACACCGGCAGATTGTTGGTTACATAATCAATGAGCTTTTCAAGATCCTCATACTGATCTATCTGTCTGATAAGCTCCTTGCTGATTTTGCCGACGACTGCCGCATATCTGTGAAAAGCCTCTCTGACTCCGAGAAGCATGGCTTCCCTGAGATCATCCGGCAGGCTGTCTGCATTACTATCACAATAACAGATTTCTGCCTCAAGGTACTTCTCATTACCGGTAAAGCCAAGCAATGCTGCCCGGCTTATTCCATCTACAAGTATTCTCACAACATCATTCTGTAATCTGACAACCTGCTTTATGTCAGCAACAATACCCATCTGATAGAGGTCTTCCTGAGTCGGGTCCTCACTGTCCACATTCCTTTGTGTGACAAGATAAATCTTTTGATCCTGCTCCATAGCCTCCTCGACAGCACGAAGGGAGCGCTCTCTGCTGATGTCGAAATGGGCAATCATCCCCGGCAGAATAGTAAGCCCTCTCAGCGCTACTGCAGGCATATTCATAATCTGTTCTTCCACTTATATCTCCTGTATTATTGCACAGCCATGCATAACAAACCGCTGTGCAATTTATATTATCCGATGCTGTATCTTTTGTAAAATACCGCCATGTACTTATGATGCCGCTTTTTCCTCGATATATGCCTCCGGCACACACTCACCATCTAGCTTTAAGTTTTCCTCAACTGTATCCTTGTCGATTACGCACTTGCTGATGCTCTTGTCTGACGGTATACGATACATAAGGTCAAGCATAACAGCCTCCATGATGGCACGAAGTCCTCTGGCCCCTGTCTTTCTCTCAAGTGCCTTGTCAGCGATGGCATTTACTGCATCGTCTGTGAACTCAAGACCTACTCCGTCAAGCTCAAAAAGCTTGGTGTACTGCTTGATAAGCGAGTTCTTAGGCTCCTTAAGTATACGGATAAGTGCATCCCTGTCGAGTGCCTCGAGAGAAACGGTAATAGGTACACGTCCGATAAACTCAGGAATCAATCCAAACTTTACAAAATCCTGTGGAAGTGCATGCTTAAACGCCTCTCCTACATTGAGCTCTGTCTTTGACTTTACATCTGAATTGAAGCCTATAGATGATGTATCCATACGACTGTCGATAATTTTTTCCAGACCATCAAATGCTCCACCGCAGATAAAAAGTATATTAGTAGTATCAATAGGAATAAGCTCCTGCTGCGGATGCTTTCTTCCGCCCTGTGGCGGTACAGATGCCTCTGTGCCCTCAAGAATCTTTAAAAGAGCCTGCTGTACACCCTCGCCTGACACATCTCTGGTGATTGAGACATTCTCTGATTTCTTTGTAATTTTATCTATCTCATCTATATAAATGATACCATGCTCTGCACGCTCGATATCATAATCTGCCGCCTGAATAAGCTTTAATAGGATATTCTCCAC
>ENA-OQKQ01000449-OQKQ01000449.1-human-gut-metagenome-genome-assembly--contig:-NODE-449-length-14062-cov-3.549121_pt1 | contig 14062 bp, 13 predicted proteins | sample MGYA00242651_ERZ504803 | MGnify/ENA primary metagenome ERZ504803 (study PRJEB26092, sample SAMD00036380) | human gut metagenome | host: Homo sapiens | study: EMG produced TPA metagenomics assembly of...
TCAGCGTTGACGATCACGCTCTTGGCTCTGCGGACTGTAATAAAGTTCGCACAGTCTTTTTATTCCCATCCTTTTTATCAAAGGTCGTTTCTGCGGTGACGTTGATGACCACATCGTCGTCCTCAGCGTCGATCACGATCCCATCTGTATAGGTACCGCTCATGGAATAAACCTTGCTGCCGCCATGCTCTTCAATGAACTTCTTGTTGATGGTCTCGCCGCCGGTCAGGGGGCAGGCCGCTGCCACCTCTCCGGAGGGTCTCTGCAGGCGCATCGGAATTTTCCTGTGCGCTCACATTGCCTTCAAATTCTGTACTTCCCTCCAGAGCAAATGCGCTCACGGGAAGGACAGAGGTCATCATGCAGCCTGCAAGTACCGCACTGATGAGCCGTGTGCCAAACTTCTTCATAAAGATAACTCCTCTCTCGTTTTTTTCGTGCATGCAAGCTTTTTTCGCCTGCCCGCACGTTTTAAACATTTAAAGTATAGCACTTCTGCAGCAAGGCGCAATCTTCATTCTGTACGAACCTTTTGGATAACCCCCCCCCGTTTTTTTTCGTGCGTTCTGTAAAAAAATGGAAGAGAAAATGCTTTCGCAGCCGCAGAAAAAACAGCCCGGAACGACCCACAGATCGTTCCGGGCTGCTGTGTCAAAAATAGTTTGGAGCGTCAGAGCTCCAGCAGAGCTTTCTTCACATTCAAAAGGTTCTGCGGGCTCACCGAGAAGCTGCGCAGGCCCAGCTGCAGATACTGCACCGTGTTGGCCGGGTTGCCCACCGCAAGGCCGCAGATGGTCACCGGCACATTGCGCGCCTTTGCGGCATCCAGCACCATGGTGATGAGCTTTTTCATGGCCTTGCTGGCCGGGCGGTAGTAGTGCTCGGCGCTGGCAAGCTCCCGGTCTGCCGCGTGGGTGTACTGGGTCAGGTCGTTGGTGCCGACCACAAGAAAATCGACCCCGTGCTCTACAAATTCCTCAGCGGTCAGGCAGGCAGCGGGTACGCTGAGCATCACGCCGAACTTTGTATCTTCGTTGAACGCCACGCCGCGCTCCCGCAGGTGCTCGCGGCAGCGCTCCACCACACGCATGGCTGCGTCCCAGTCCTCCACATTCGTCACCATGGGGAACATCACCCGCAGCGGGCCGCGGGCGGCGGCGCGCAGCAGCGCACAGAGCTGCGTCTCGAACTGGTGGGGCTGGCGCAGACTGTTGCGGATGCCCCGCAGGCCAAGCTTGGAAGACTGCAGGCCCTGATAGGCGTCGGAAATGGTGCGGTCTGAGCCAAAGTCGAAGGTGCGCACCGTTACCGGGCAGCCCTTGGCGGCAGCAAGACAGGAGCAGTAGAAGAAATACTGTTCCTGCTCATCGAGGATGCGGCCCGGCAGCATCATGTAGCCGGTGCGCAGCAGGCCCACGCCCTGTGCGCCGGACTGCATGGCCGTGTCGATGTCCTCCGGCCCAAAGCAGTTGGCCAGCAGCTCAAAGGGCTGGCCGTCCTTTGTCCTGCTGGGCAGAGCATGCAGCTGCCCCATCTCTTCGTTCTCCCGCTGCAGCTCGCAGATGCGGGTCTCGGCCTGCTGGCGGGCGGCAGCGTCCGGGTCCAGCGTGCACTGGCCCCCGGTGGCATCCAGAATCACGGTGCGGCCGTCGCAGTCGTCCAGAAAATCCCGGCCCACCTGCACGATGCCCGGGATATTCATTGCCCGGGCAATGATGGCCGCGTGGCTCTGGCCGCTGCCCTCTGCCGTGATGATGCCTAAAATCATGCCGGAGGGCACGCTGAACAGGTCGGTGGGCATCAGCCGCTCTGCGGCAAGGATCACCGGGTGATCCAGCGCCAGCCACATGCGGGGGCGGTTGGTGATGATGTTGATGACCCGGCGGCTTGCGTCGAGGATATCCACACTGCGCAGCTGCATGTAAGGGTTGTCCTTCATGTTGGCCAGCTGGTCGGCGTAGCGCTGGCCCACCTGATTCATAGCCGCTGCCGCGCCAATGCCTGCATTGATGCAGAAGCGCACCTCGTTCATCATGCCCTCATCGTCCAGCATCATGCTCTGGAACTGGAAGATGGCCTGCTCGCTGGGCGCAGCGCGGTCTGCCATGGATTCCAGCTCGTCCTGCGCCGTGCGGATGGCATCGGTGAGCAGCTGCAGCTCCCGGGACGGTTTAAAGGGGCCCACGGTCGTGGTCTCCACATGGTGCTCCAGACGGCTCACCTGCCCCAGCACAAGGCCGGGAGAAGCGCAGGAACCTTTATACACTTTCATGTTCGGTCACCTCCGGCAAAAGCTCGGCTTCCGGCGTGGTCAGGGTGCGCCAGACCAGCGCCTGCAAAAAGGTATTGGGCAGCAGCGCGGCCAGTGCGGCCCGCGCCGCATCGGCACTGCCCTCAAACAGCGGTGCAAAGCTCTGCATCCGTGCCTGATCGCACTTTGCAAGGAATGCATCGCACAAAGTATGGGTGGTGTAGTAATGGGCCGGGTCCACACCGGCATCTTCCGCGGCGGCTTCCAGCGGGGCAAGGTCGGCATCCTTCATCTTGGCCAGCAGCAGGGCCGCATCCGCCGTCAGGGTGACCGGGTATTTCTCCCGCACGGCCTTTTGCACCCGCTCAAATTTTGCGTGGAACGCAGCAGCGTCCGCGCAGCTCTGGGCATCACAGGAGACAGCATAGGCACACCCCCGCAGATATCCCATAGCGCGGCGGGTATCATAGTAGCCCAGCTCGATGTTGCGGCGGGCGGTGTCGGGGTCAAAGTGCAGGATATCGCCCAGCTCCCAGTAGCTGCGCACCATGACGGTGGGCAGGCCGGTGAGGTTGGGGCGGGTGATGCCCACGCCTTCCAGATCGACGCACACCAGTTCATCCGCGCCCATGCGTTTGGCAAGACCGGTGGGCATGTTGTCGCTGTAGCCGCCATCCAGAAACTTGACCCCGTCGATCTCCCGCGCACGCAGCGCCGGGAAGCAGGCAGCGGAGGCCATCAGGTAGTCCTTGACCTTTCCTGCCGGGATCTCGTCCAGCGTCAGCTCCCGGGGCTTTAAGCCCCGCTGCTCCACCGTGACAAGGCCGAAGCGGATGGGAGCCGCGCGCAGGGCATCCTCGTCCAGCACCCGCTCCACGATCTCTTCCAGCGGGGTCACATCCATGCCGCCGGCTTTCACCACGCTGCGCAGGAACTGGTGCAGGGCCGAAAGGTCGGCATCCTCCTCCGGCAGCTCCATCACATCCTTGCTGCGGATGGCCAGCCACATATCGCGGGCCGTCTCGTACTGGTCCAGCACGAACATGGCACCGTTCAGGCTGCCAACGCTGGTGCCGGTAATGATCTGCGGGTGCCAGTCCAGCTCCATCAGCGCGCGCCACACACCCACCTGATAGCTGCCCCTGGCTCCGCCGCCCGCCAGCACCAGAGCTTTGCACGGAGCACTGCGTTCATCCATTGCATCCGCCTCCTTTGATCGTTTCCGGTTTTTGTTCAGATTATAGCATATTTCCAGAGAAATTTCTTCCGTTTTTTGTAAATTGATGCCTTTCTCCCGGCAAAGAAACATGGTATACTTGTCAGGATTTCAAAAGGAGGCATTCTCATGCACTGCAAGCAATGGATCTTTGATATGGACGGCACCCTGACCGACAGCATGACCGTGGTGTGGGAGGGTGCCCCCGACGCACTGCTGCGCCGCTATGGCCGCACCCCGCGGGGGGATCTGCGCGCCACACTGCTGAACATGGGAATGCAGGAGGGCGCACAGTATCTGATCCGGGAGTACGGCCTGCCGCTGACCGAGGAAAGCTATTTTTCCGTGATGCGCGAGGTGATCGCCGAATTGTACGAGACCGTGGAGCTGAAACCCGGCGTGCGCACGATGCTGGCAAAGCTGCAGGCCGAGGGCGCACGCATGTGCATCTGCTCCAACACCTGGGCCGAACAGTGCCGCACCGTGCTTACCCGGCTGGGCATCGCGCAGTATTTCTCCTTCATCGTGGAAGCGCGGGGCGTGCTGCACAAAAGCCGCCCGGAGGTGTTCTTTGAGTGCATGAGCCGTCTGGGCGGTGCAGATCCCGCCGCCTGCGCCGTGTGCGAGGATGCCGTATACGCCGCCGCCACCGCCCACAAGGCCGGGTATTACGTCATTGGCATCGCAGACCGCACCTCTGCCGCCGACGAGCCGGAGATGCGCCGCATCTGCAGCCAGTTCGTGCCCCGGTGGGATGCGCTGGACTGGACACGTGTGTAAGAAAAAAGGGCCGCAGCGTGCGGTTCTTTTCTTTATCTGATCCTTCTTTGCTCTTGCATTTTGTGCGCAAGAAGAGTATGATATTATAAATAGGACTGCCCCAAGGGGGAAGTGTCCTCATTTGTGAGAATACACTCTGTGATTTTTAATATAAAGGTATAATATCCGTAAAGAGGAGACCTTCCGTCATGAACAACCCACTCGTCAGCATTATCGTGCCTGTGTACAACGTGCAGAATAGTGTTGCCCGCTGTCTGGAGAGCATTTGTGCCCAGACATGGAAGAATATCGAGGTCATTCTGGTCAACGACGGGTCCCGGGACGAAAGCTTTTCCATCTGTGAGCAATTCCGTGAAAAGGACCCCCGCATCGTTCTGGTGGACAAATCCAATTCCGGTGTGTCGGAGACCCGCAACTGCGGCATGTCCCTTGCAAGGGGCAAGTATGTGCAGTTTGTGGACAGCGACGATTATCTCGACCCTGATTTTACCGAGCGGCTGGTGACTGCTGCCGAAGCGAACAACGCCGATCTGGTCATTGCACCTTACTGGATGGTGATTCCCGCCAACTCTTCCAAGGCCACGCAGGCACTGGAAAACCTGCAGGAGAACCTTGGCATCGATGCCGAGAAAAAGCCCGATGATATCCGTGAATACGGCTTCCTGCCCGAGGGCATCTACGACCGCGATACCTTTGCCCTGCGCCTGATGGAGAAGCCCGCATCCTTCTTCTACAGCGTGCTGTGGAACAAGCTCTACCGCCGGGATATTCTGGCAGACCATCATCTTCAGTTCACCAGCGAGGTGCGCTGGGCCGAAGACCTGGTTTTCAACCTGGAATACATTTTGTACGCCAATGTTTTCGTATCCATTTCCAAAGCGGGCTACCACTATGTGCAGAACCCCCAGAGCATCTGCCACACCCAGATCAATCTGGCTTCCATCGTGCAGAACAAACTGCAGGTGTTCCGCTATTACAAGGAGCTGTACACAAAGCTGGGCCTGTACGATCAGGTGCAGCCGCAGCTGTATAAATTCCTGACCGCGTTCTCCGAGAACGCCTATCCCTCCGGTTCTCCCCAGAAGATCATCATGGACATGGCCAACCACTGGGGCTTTGGTGTTCTGGATGCTTCCGACAAGGAAAAGAAACACAAAACCGAACCCGATGCCTGATCTCCGGGCACAAAAAAAGAGCCGTGAAAGCGGCTCTTTTTTGTTTGCCATTTTACCGGTCGATCCAGCTGCGGAAGGCTTCGCGCACTGCACCCTCCCGTCCGCGCGGGATGGGGATGCGCGCACCGCTGCACATCTGCAGCTCGCCCGCTGTCAGCAGCTGTGCCGCCGCCAGATTGACCACATAGGAGCGGTGCGGCTGCAAAAAACGCCCGTCTTCCAGCAGCGGCTTTGCTACCTCGGCAAAGGACACCCGCAGCGAAAGGGACACCACATCCTCGCCGCTGAGCAGATGGAAGTGCACCACATGGTGGGTGCACTCCAGATATTCGATCTGCGCATAGGCCAGCGCCCGCAGGCCTTCGGCAGTGACAACGGTCATTGCCGGGCCGTACTCCGGCTCGGTGGCGCGGGCAAGCAGGGCCGAAAGCTCCTGCTGGTGCACCGGCAGAAGCAGATACTGCATGGCATCCACCCGGAAAGCACTGTAGGCGTGGGCCGGTGTGCGGGCCGCAAAGGCCAGCGGAGCCCTGCGGCCCCGGCGGCGCAGCTCCGCAGCCGCCGAAAGCCCTGCCGGGGCCGCTACAGCGCCCAGCTCGATGAGATACAGGTCAAACCGTTCTCCCTCGGTGTCCCGGCGCAGCAGCGCATCTGCATCCGGCAGCTGCTGCACGATGCACGCATCCTGCCGCCGGGCAAAATATTCCATGCACTGGCGTTCCAGCCCGCTGCGCAAGGCCGCGTCCGGGCTGCATACCGCAATGTGAAATACCATCTCACATTCTCCTTTCCGCCAGCCGCCCGCCTTGATTTTTGCGCAGGGCTGGAGTATGATAAATAAAACTTTGCTGCATCGAAAAAAGAAAAAACGGAGGGACCCGCCATGCCGCAGCCGCTTGTCAGCGTTATTGTGCCCGCCTATAACGCGGCGGGCTTCATCTCCCGCTGTGTGGAGAGCATCACATCCCAGAGCTACCCGGAGCTTGAGATCCTTCTGCTGAACGACGGCTCCACCGACGACACCCTTGCTGTCTGCCGGAAGCTTGCTGCCGCCGACAGCCGCATCCGTGTGGTGGACAAGCCCAACACCGGCGCAGCAGACACCCGCAGCTGCGGCCTTGCCCTTGCCCACGGCGAATACATCCAGTTTGCGGACAGCGACGATCACCTGCTGCCGGGCTGCACCGCAAACCTGGTGGCTGCTATGCAGCGCAGCCATGCCGACCTTGTGCTGGCTCCCTACCGGATGATGGTGCCCCGCAAGGATGGCGGCTATGACACCCGGGAGTACAGCCTGCTGCCCGCCGGGGTGTACAACAAGGTGGATTACCTGTGGCAGCTCACCGGCAATGCCGCTGCCTTTTACTACGGCGTGCTCTGGAACAAGCTCTACCGCCGGGATCTCATCCAGATGGCGCACATCCGGTTCGAGCATGTGGTATACGCCGAGGACCAGCTGTTCAACACCCGGTATCTGCAGGTGGCACAGCGGTTTGCCGCCATCGACGAAGCCGCCTACTGCTACATCCAGAACCCGCAGAGCGTATGCCATACGCAGGTGAGCGCGGCGGACATGCTGCGCCACCGCAGCCGGATGTACCACACCTACAAGGAACTGTGCATCCAGCTGGGCGTGTACGATAAATTCCGCCTGCGGCTGCACGGCATCTATCTGAGCCTGTTTGAAAGCCCTCTGCCCAACGGCCCGGTGCAGAAGCTTTCCGACGCATTTGCCCGCACCCACAGCCGCATCTGAGAAAAGGAGAACCTATGGAATTTCCCCTTGTAAGCATCATCGTGCCCATGTACAACACTGCCGGGTGCATTGCCCGCTGTGTCAAAAGCATCTGCGCTCAGACTTATAAAAGCATTGAGATCCTGCTGCTGAACGATGGCTCCACCGACGACACCCTTGCCGTCTGCCGCGCCCTTGCCGCCAGCGACCACCGCATTGCACTGGTGGATAAAACCAACACCGGCGCAGCGGATACCCGCAATCAGGGCATTGCGCTGGCCCACGGCAAATACATCCAGTTTGTGGACAGCGACGACTGGCTGGCCCCCGATTTTACGGAAAAGCTGGTCTCCGCCGCCGAGGCCCACACCGCCGATCTTGTGATCGCGCCCTTCTGGATGGTGTACCCGGAAAACTATGTGGAGCACATCCGCCCATGGGAAAAGGCGCTGCAGCATGTGCTCCAGCGCAATCCGCCCCGCACCCGGGCCTATGGCTATCTGCCTGCCGGGGTGTACACCGGACAGGAGTACGCAAAGCATTTGATCCAGAAGCCGAACACCTTCTACTATGGCAGCCCCTGCAACAAGCTCTACTGCCGTGACCTCCTGCGGAAGCACAGCCTCCATTTCCGCAAAGAATTGTTTGCGGAGGATCAGCTGTTCAACACCGAATATCTGCGCTATGTGCGCACCGCCGTTTCCATCCCGGACATCGGCTATTACTACCTGCAGAACAGCCAGAGCGTCTCCCACTCCAGAGTGACCACCGCCGACATCCTTTCGCTGCGGCGGCGGGTGATGCTCCTGTACCGGGACATCTACACCGAACTTGGCATCTACCCGGAAACGCGGGCGGCCATCCTGCGTTCGCCCTTTGGCGAAAACGAGTTCACTCTTCCGCCGCTGGACACCCCACAGACGCACTGCTGCAAGCTGTGACCCTATAAAAAGCACCCGGCTGCCGCCGAGAGCCGCTCTGGCTCCTGCACGGCTCCGGGTGTTTTTTGCGCTTTCTCAGCAGCCGATGGCGGCACACTTCTCCGCCAGCCAGCTGCGCTCTTCGTCGTTCAGGTGCGGTGCCAGCTTTGCAAACACCTGACGGTGGTAATCGTTCAGCCATGCGATCTCGTCCTTATCCAGCACACCGGGCAGGATGGGAGAGGTGGCAATGGGCACAAACATCAGCGGTTCAAAACCAAGGAAGGTACCGTACTGGTTATCGGCCTTGTGCACGCACACCAGCTCGTTCTCGATGCGGATGCCCACAAGGTCGGTCTCGTAAACGCCCGGCTCGTCGGTGACCACCATGCCGGGACGCATCCGGGTGGTGTTGCGGCTGTTCAGGGCATGGGGGCCTTCGTGCACGTTGCCCACAAAGCTGACGCTGTGACCGGTGCCGCAGCGGTAGTTGATGAGGTGCCGCCACAGCGGTTCCCGGGCAATGGTGTCGATCATCTTACACTCGCAGTAATCCAGCCAGACGGCCTTGGCAAGGTCGATGTGGCTCTGCAGAGTCCATGTGTAGAAGCGCTTTTCGTCCTCGGTCAGCGGGCCAAGCGGGTAGGTGCGGGTGATGTCGGTGGTGCCGTCCATGTAGGTGGCACCGCTGTCCACCAGCAGAAAGTCCTTCTTTTCCAGCACAGCGTGATCTTCCGGGGTGGCGTGGTAGTGCATCATGGCTGCGTTGCCGCCGTAGGCCGCAATGGTGCCAAAGCTTTCCACAAGGAATTTATCGTCCGCACTGCGGTACTTGTGCAGAATTTCATCCACCGTCAGCTCGGTCAGGGTCTCACCGGCAGCAAGGCGGCTTTCCAGCTCGATCTGGAACCGCACCATGGCCACAGCGTCCCGGATATGGGCCTGCTTTGTGTGGGCAAGCTCCGTTTCGTTCTTCACGCCCTTCATCATCAGCAGCGGGTCGGTGCCGTCCTTCACGGTGAGGGCAGGGTTCTGCTCCAGCACCTGATACACGGCGTAGTTCACCGTGGAGCACTCGGCCAGCACGGTCTGGGGTTCCGTCTCAGCAGCGAGGAACTCCAGCACATCGTCGTACTCCGCCAGTGTGATGCCGTTGGCTTCCAGCTCTGCCTTTGCCTCCGGGGTGACGCGGGCTGTGTTGATGAAGAGTACCGCGCGGCTGGGGGTCACATAGCAGTAGGCCATGGCATAGGGAGTGCACTCAATGTCCATGGCGCGCAGGTTCAAAAGCCATGCCAGATTATCCAGCTTGCCCACAAACTGAGCGGTGCAGCCCAGCTCCTTGAGCTTGCTGCGCAGCTGATCCAGCTTTTCCGCCGGGGAGAAGCCCGCATATTCCTTCGGCAGGATCCACGCTGGGGTATCCGGCAGGGCAGGGCGGCCCTCCGTCCACAGCTCGTCCTCAAGGTTCAGGGTCTTGATGGAAGCGCCCTTCTTTTCCAGTGCCTTTTTCAGGTCGTTCACGAGGGCCGTGCTGGCGGTCAGGCCGCACAGGCCCAGTGCTTCGCCCTCATTCAGGGCATTTGCGCAGTATTCCTCCACGGTGGGCACGCCGGGTTCCCCCATGCGCTGCAGCTTGATCTCGGTACCCGCAATTTCCTTCTCGGCCTGCACAAAATAACGGCCGTCGGCCCACAGGGCGCTCTCGGTGCGGGTGACCACGAAGTTGGAGTTCTCGCCGTGGAACCCGGAGAACCAGGTCAGGCTGGTGTAATGGCAGGGCAGGTATTCGCTGGCGTGGGGATCACCCACAGGGATCAGATAAACGGCCACGCCGTTTGCAGCCATGGCGGCACGCAGCGCGGCAAGGCGCTCGGGTACGGTATTCATGCTCATATGATTTGCTTCCTTTTCTCTCACCGGAAAGCCCGGCAGCGGTGCATTTCTGTTTGGCCTTATTGTATCATTCCGGGAAAAAGATTGCAATGCAGGGGCAGGACGGTTTGGAATGATCTCCGCTTGCGCTCTGGCCATGTTCAGCGGAAAATATTTTTATATTTGTGGTTCAGAAACGCCTGCGGGCGTTTCTGAACCACTGTTTCACCAGAGGGGTTTGCAGTTTCCGGCGTAAGCGCCAAGTTTGCGGGCACGCCAGAGGCTCCCTCTCCGAGGGAGCTGGCAAAACCGTCAGGTTTTGACTGAGGGAGTTCGTTCTCCCTCAAAATGCCGCCAATTTGCAAAAAAAGTTACAATTTTTTCTTGAAAAAGGCGGTTTTCCCATTGACAGCCTTGTTATAATAGGAGTGTAAGATTTTTGAGCCAGCACTCTGCGGCTCTGTGTGCTATTCAAAGAAAGAGGCAATTGAATCATGACCAAAATCGATATTTTCTCCGGCTTCCTTGGTGCCGGTAAAACTACCCTGATCAAAAAGCTCATCAAAGAGGCCTTTGCCGGCCAGCAGGTGGTGCTGATCGAGAACGAGTTCGGCGAGATCGGCATTGACGGCGGCTTTCTGAAGGAAAGCGGCATCCAGATCAACGAGCTGAACGCCGGCTGCATCTGCTGCTCTCTGGTGGGCGATTTCCGCACCGCCCTGCAGCAGGTGGTGGAGCAGTACCACCCCGACCGCATCGTCATCGAGCCCTCCGGCGTGGGCAAGCTCTCCGATGTGACCCGCGCTGTGGAAGGCGTGGCCGAGCATCTGGATGTGCAGCTGAACAGCTTTGTCACCGTGGCCGATGTGAACAAGGTGAAGATGTATATGAAGAACTTCGGCGAGTTCTACGACGACCAGATCAGCCACGCAAGCTGCATCCTGCTCAGCCGCACCCAGACCGCCAGCGAAGAGAAGATCGCCGCTGCGGTCGCCATGCTGCGCGAGAAGAACCCCACCGCTACCATCGTGACCACCGCATGGGACGAGCTGACCGGTGAGCAGATCCTGAAGGCCATGTCCACCAAGGACGACTTCAAGGCAGAGCTGATTGCCATGGCTGCAAAGGCCAATGAGGAGCACGCCCACGAGGACGAGGAAGAAGAGCATCACCACCATCATCACCACGATGACGAGAACGGTGTGTGCAGCTGCGGCCATCATCACGACCACGATGATGATGACGACGAGGATGAGCACGAGCATCACCACGATCACGATGAAGATGATGATCACGATGAGCATGAGCACCATCATCACGATCATGATGACCATGACCATTGCTGCTGCGGCCACCATCACGACCACGATGATGACGATGATGACGACGAGCACGAGCATCATCACGACCATGACGGCCACTGCTGCTGCGGCCATCACCACCATCATCATGACCACGACGCCGACGAGGTGTTCACCAGCTGGGGCGTCGAGACGGCCCGCAAGTTCACCAAGGCAGAAGTGGAGCACGCCCTCACCGAGCTGGATACCGGCAATTACGGCATGATCCTGCGCAGCAAGGGCATCGTGAACGGCGGCGCAGACGGCTGGCTGGAGTTCGACTATGTGCCCGGCGAATGGGAAGTGCGTGCCCGCGGTGCAGATGTGGGCGGCAAGCTGGTCGTGATCGGCTCCAAGCTGAACGAAAAGGCCATTGCAGAGCTGTTCGGCTGCTGAACTCCTTCAGTCAAACCCTAACGGGTTTGCCAGCTCCCTCAGAGAGGGAGCCTGATTGGATAATGATTTTTTAAGGAGAAACCATTCCTATGGCAAAAGAAATTCCGGTCTACCTGTTTGTGGGCTTTCTGGAAAGCGGCAAGACCAAATTCATTCAGGAGACCTTTGAAGACCCCAACTTTGACTCCGGCGACAAGACCCTGCTGCTGATCTGCGAGGAGGGCGAAGAAGAGTATAATCCCAAAAAGTTCGCCTTTCCCGGTGTGACCGTCAAGGTGCTGGAGGACAAGGCCGAGCTGAACCCGCAGAATCTGCTCAAGCTGGAAAAGGAATCCGGTGCAGGCCGTGTGGTCATTGAGTACAACGGCATGTGGCTGCTGCAGGATCTGGCCGAAGCTCTGCCCGAGAGCTGGATCGTGTACCAGTGCATCGCCACCGCCGACGGCACCACCGCCCTGACCTACGCCCGCGACAACTCCATGCGCAGCCTGCTGCTGGACAAGATCGCCCGCAGTGAGCTGATCGTGTTCAACCGCGCTGAGGCCGTGAACAACGATGCCGCCCGTCAGGAGCTGCACAAGCTGGTGCGTCAGGCTTCCCGCAAGTGCGATATCGCCTACGAGTTTGCCGACGGCAGCGTGGCCTACGACGATATCCCTGATCCGCTGCCCTTTGACATCAACGCGGACATCATCGACATTCCGGATGACGATTTCGGCATCTGGTACATGGACTGTCAGGACGAGCCCCAGAAGTATACCGGCAAAACGGTCAAATTCCTTGCACAGGTGTGTCAGACCAACCGTGCCGGCAAGAACAGCTTCGTGCCGGGCCGTTTCGCCATGACCTGCTGCGTGCAGGACATCCAGTTCGTGGGCTTCCCCTGCAGCTACGATGGCTACAAGGCGCTGGAGCAGCGCGCATGGGTGCGGGTGACCGCAAAGGTAGGCTACAAGTTCCATAACATCTACCGCGGCAAAGGCCCGGTGCTCACCGCCATTTCGGTGGAGCCTGCCGAAAAGCCGCTGAACGATGTGGTAACATTCTCTTGATCTGATCTTTCAAGGAGGTCCCGGCATGAAAACACTGTTTCGTATCCTTGGCACGGCCGCTGCTGTGGCCGTTACCGGTGCTGCCATTGTGGCACTGGACAAGATCCTGAACCAGAAAGACCCGCTCCATGTGGAGGAAGTAGAGTTCCCGGAGGACGCCGAGCAGAACGTTGAGGAAGCCGCCAAGACTGCCGAAGCCTACGCCGAAGCGGAAACCAAAGCCTCCGATGCTGCCAACGAAAAGGCTGCAGAAGAAGCTGCGCCGGAAGCTCCTGCCGAAGAAGCCTCTGCCCCGGCGGCACCCGCAGAGGGCGGTGAGAAGCCGGTGTTCGACCCGGAAGCTCCCAACCGGAACCCTGTGGAAGCAGGCCCCGCCGTTGCTCCCAAAGACGAGAGCGGAAAATTCGACCCCACCAAGATCGCCGAAGCCAGCGACTTTGGCGACTGGGAAGAACAGGGCTGCAAAGGATAACCTATGACCCAAAAAGGGACGATGTGATGTTCACATCGCCCTTTTTTGTATTCTCCTCTTGCCAGCTGCTGCAGCTTTTTCCTGTCCAGCACCTGCACGCCGCCCCGGAACAGCCGCACCCAGCCCTCCTGCGCAAAGTATTTCAGCATCCGGCTCACCACCTCGCGGGCAGACCCCCATGTATTTTGCCATCTGGTCGTGGGTCATGCGCACCTCGTCGCCGCCGGTCTTGGCCAGCTCATCGGTAAGAAAAATGGCAAGCCTGCGGTCTGCGCTCATGAACAGCACCTGCTGCATGGTCCACATGCTGTCGGAAAAGCGCTCCGCCGTCATCTGATAGGCGTAGCAGCGCACATGCACGTTCTGCTGCATCAGCCTGCGGAAAACGCCCGCGCTGATGCAGTAGGCCTCGGTGTCCTCTTCGGCATCAATATACAGGTCGATGTTCACCGAGTCCATCACGCAGGAGGCCGACAGGATGCACACCTCCCCGCCGAACAGGCGGTAGAGCGTCACGTCCCGCCCGTCCTCCGAGAGCAGGTAGGCCCGCAGCTGGCCCGAGCGCAGCAGCAGGATGCCCACACAGCTTTCCAGCGGGCTGTGCACCCTTGCCCCCTTTGCGTAGTGCACCGGCCGGGTGTAGCGGCAGAGCATGTCCTGTTCGTCGGGTGTCAGGTCGTTCCAGAAGGGAAAACCTTTGGCCAGACAATCGCGGTGTTCCTTTGTGTTTCCGACATTGCTTTTCATCCTTTCCGCAGGGCCTTGGCGGCTTCAGTGCCCGCCTGCGCGCCCTCATACACGGCCTTTGCCATCTGCAGAAGGCCGCCGGTGCAGTCGCCCGCCGCATACA
>ENA-OQKQ01000450-OQKQ01000450.1-human-gut-metagenome-genome-assembly--contig:-NODE-450-length-13953-cov-2.443512_pt1 | contig 13953 bp, 13 predicted proteins | sample MGYA00242651_ERZ504803 | MGnify/ENA primary metagenome ERZ504803 (study PRJEB26092, sample SAMD00036380) | human gut metagenome | host: Homo sapiens | study: EMG produced TPA metagenomics assembly of...
CCAGTTATCGACTCTCCCGCTGTTTATGCAAATCCTAAACAGCGGGAGAGTTTTCTTTTTGACCGCCGACTAATGCTTTATTCAGCTACAGTAAATGCAGGGTGCCTTTATTTAACTAAAGCCATAAAATGAGTATTATTATCCGTTCATCGTATATTTCTTCACGCTCATCGAGCAAAGGCTGTTGTCGAGTGAATACTCTTTACACTTCCTTTAGGCTAGTAGATGTATTTATTAGCTGAAACTCCGTACGGTTTCGCGGGGTTTCAACAGTTGGGAGGGATTATGAGGTTTACTCATCCTGTCAACACGCTCAAGAAGCTCGGCTGCGGCCTTGCGTTTGGAGCAGCGGCTATCATGGCCATGCCGACTTCGGCACTCGCCTGCACCCAGATCTACATGGGCAGCAAGCTCACGGCAGACGGCAACACGTACTACGGCCGTTCCGAGGACTTCGGTCCGCGCTACATCAAGCACTTTGGCATTGAGCCCGCACACAAGGACGGCAACGAGTACACCTCGGTCGAGTCCGGTTTTGAGTACAAGTCCAAGGGCGCAACCTACCGCTACACCTTCGTTCGCGACAACCCCTCGCAGTGGGAAGATCGCTACGACGCATATTCCGAGGCAGGCATCAACGAGAAGGGTGTCTCCTGCTCTGCCACGTTGAGCACCTCCTATAACGAGAAGGCCGAAGAGGCCGACCCCATCACCGAGGAGACTGGCATTGGCGAATACAACTACGCCAGCGTCATTCTGGGCGAGAGTGCCACGGCCCGCGAGGGTGTCGAGCTCCTCGGCAGCCTGATTGACGAGCAGGGCGTCTGCTCCAACGACCAGATCATCATTGCCGACAACAACGAGACCTGGTTGTTTGCAGCGCTTTCCGGCCATCAGTGGATCGCCATGAGGCTCACTGACGATATCGCCTCGCTCAACCCCAACATCGGCAACCTCACCTATGACGTCGACCTCGACGACACCGAGAACTGTCTCCACTCCGAGGGCATCGAGTCTATGCCTAAGGAGAAGGGCTTTGCCGAGTACACCGACGGCAAGTTCGACGTCGCCAAGACCTACGGCGAGGAGATTGGCGAGGCCGGCATGCACCAGTGGTCGCGCTATATCCAGGGCCGCGATTACTTCATGGCTCCGCTTGCTGAGGGCACCGACTACGAGATCGTCAAGGACGAGCGCGAAGACGCTCGCGCGACGACCGGCGCCCTGGTCCACGAAATGCAGCCGCTGTTCTTTACGCCCGGCAAGTCCGACTGGAACACCTTTGAGATGATTCGTTCCTTCGCCGCTCGCGGCGAGAATGTCGCCGGCCTCAACGCCAACACCGACGGCGCGTATGCCATCGGCTCCAACCGCAACACCGAAATCCACACCTTCCAGATCCGTCACGGCATGGACCCCGAGATCGCGACCATCCAGTGGGAGATGCTCTCCAACGCCGAGTTCTCCGTCGCTATCCCCCTCTATTCCGCACTGCTCACCGAGGTCAGCCCCTACTTCAGCGATCAGGATGTCTCCTTCGATCACTGCGAAGAGGAAGACGTCGTGAACAACGAGGAGCCCAAGAACTCCATCAACTACGTCCTCATGGACATCAACACGCTCGCCTATGAGAACCGCGACCACTGCGCCACCGGCGTCCGCGCCTATCTCGACGCCCTGCAGAAGGAGCTCATCGAGCAGAACCTGACCGTCGACGAGGCCATGCAGGCCGAAGAAGGCACCGAAGCCCGCACCGCCCTGGCCAACAAGGCCGGCAAGGCTGCAACCAAGAACACCTATGTTAAGTGCAAGGCCATGCTCGAGGAGATGCGCGACTACCTCCAGGAGGGCGATTTCTCCGAGGAGTTCGTCCCGAGTGACTACGATGCTGACAACGACTGCCTGGTCGAGTCCATCACCTACGCCGACGAGGCCCTTTCCGATGAGGACGTGGCCGAGCCCGAGGCCGAAGAGGCAACCGAGGAGAAGTCCGAGGGCAACAACATGGCCGCCATGGCCGTTGGCGCCGTCGTCATCATCGGTGTCTGCGCCTACGTGATCTATCGTCGCAAGAAGGCCTAAGAACCCCACACCTTAAGGCGCGGGCGGGATGGCCAAGGTCGCCCGCCCGCCCAGCCGCCCATTCGACCGGCGGGAAACGTCGCCGAAATCTTTTCAAAAAAGATTCCCTGCACACACTTCACTGTGCTATAGTGCAGCGCAACAGCAACGAGGTGCGACCGCGCCACGGTATCACGAAAGGAGCCACCAACATGAAGAACACGATGACGTCTCTCAACAACTGGTGGTGGCGTGATGCGAATACGATCGGTCGACAGTGAGTCCCTCACGCCTGTTTTTGCGCTCTAGGTGATTGGAAGGCCTCCGGTTTCGACCGGGGGCCTTTTTCTATCTCGAGCCCGATCGCATTCGCATCACGCGCCTCCGTTTTTCTCTTACACTCCCCCATTTCGAAAGGACTTTCACCATGTCTCAGAACACCATCGCCACCGCCCAGCCCCGCACCGTCCAGACCGCTGACCGCGGTAAACTCGATATCCGCGCTCTTGTCCTGCTCGCCATCCTGCTTGCCGCCGGCTTCATCCTCAACTTCACCGTCGGCAAGGCAATCTCGGGCATCTCGGGCGGTATGATCAGCCCCGAGTTCATCATCTCGGCCTTCTGTCTCACCATCCTGGTCGTTCGTCCCAACATTGGTCAGGCGCTCGTCATTGGTCTCATCTCGGCGGCCGTGATCCAGATCACTACCACCTCGCCGTTTGTCGATTTTGCCGCCGAGGGCATCGCCGCCATGCTCATGGCCGTCATTGTCAACGCTGCCGCCAAGGACGGCCAGGTTAAGCCTGTCGTCGCCATCGTCGCAACATTCGTGACCACCTTTGTCTCGGGCGTCATCTTCATGGTCATCAAGATGGCCATGCTCGGCGTGGTGGGCGAGCTCGCCGCAGCCATGCTGCCCGTCGTCGCCATGACCGCCGTATTTAACGCCATTCTGGTCGGCGCCCTCTACCTGCCCATCCAGAAGGCCCTGAAGCTCAACTAACCCGCTCGGCTTTACGAGCCACCCCATCTTGGCGTTCATTCGTCGCTCGCATACCCAAGTACGCTTCGCTCCTCTTTCGCGCCAACCTGGGGCACCTCGTAAAGCCGTATCCGTGCTTCACCACCAAAGACTGTCCCAAACAACGAGCTTTTGGGGACGTTCTTAAACGACTAGTCATGTAAGAACGTCCCCAATGATTATGAAAGGTATCCATGGAAACGATCATCAACGTCGACGATGTCTCGTTCTCCTATGGCACGCAAACCGAGCAGGCGCTCAGCCACGTTTCGCTTAGCGTGAACAAGGGAGATTTCATCGGCATCATCGGGCCCTCGGGTGCCGGTAAGTCCACACTTGCCGCCTGCCTGTCGGGCGCCGTGCCTCACCACTACACCGGCGCCTTTTATGGCTCCGTGTTAGTTGACGGCCACGACACCTGCGAGGTCTCGCTCACCGACATATCGCAGATCGTCGGTAGCGTGCTGCAAGACATTGACACGCAGATGGTCGCTTCGGTCGTTGAGGACGAAATGCTCTTTGGCCTCGAGAACTTTGGCGTTCCGCACGACCAGATCGAGCAGCACGTGAGCGAGACGCTTAAGACCGTCGGCATTAGCGACCTGCGCGACCGCGAGATCGCCACCCTCTCGGGCGGTCAAAAGCAAAAGGTAGCTATCGCCGCCATCCTCGCCATGCGCCCGCGCGTCTTAGTGCTCGATGAGCCAACCGCAGCGCTCGATCCCGCCAGTTCCACCTTGGTCTTCGAGACGCTGCGCGAGGCAAACCGCGCGCTCGGCATCACCATCGTCGTCGTTGAGCAAAAGGTCGCTCTGCTTTCGGAGTACTGCAACCGTGTGTTGGTGCTCGATCACGGCCAGATCGCACTGCAAGGCGAGCCGCATGAGGTCTTCGCGCACACCGACGAGCTCCGCACCATCGGCGTCGATTGCCCGCGCGTCACGCACATCTTTAACAGCCTCGAGGCCGATGGCCTGGTAAGCGGCACACCCTGTCTGGATGTCGACGAGGCAGAACGCCTGATCACGGGCATCGTCGACCCCGACCGTGCGACAAGCGATACTCAGGCGCCCGCAGACTCCCCGCACGCGCCGTCGCTGCGCCCGCATGCGAAAGACGCCGAGCCGGTGCTCGCCTTTGACCATGTCGAGTTTTCCTACCCCCGTGGCGGCGCCGCCGTCCACGACCTCAACTTGACGCTCTACCCCGGCGAGCTCGTGGGCATTGTCGGCCAAAACGGAGCCGGCAAAACCACGCTCACCAAACTGCTCACGGGTTTGCTCAAGCCCGCATCGGGCAGCGTACGCGTTACGGGCTTGGACACGGCATCGGTTCCCACGAGCCGCATCGCACGCGAAGTGGCAACGCTTTTCCAGAACCCCGACCGCCAAATCTGTAAAGACACTGTGCTCGACGAGGTCGCCTTTGGTCTAGAACTTGCCGGCATCGACCGTGCCGAGGCTCTGCGTCGTGCTCAACTTGTTATCGACCGCTTTGGCCTGCCTGCCGATGAGGCACCTTTCTCGCTTTCGCGCGGCCAGCGACAAATGGTGGCGCTTGCCTCCGTCGTAGTGGTTGAGCCCAAGATCGTCGTGCTCGACGAGCCCACGAGCGGCCTTGATTACCGCGAGTGCATGACCGTCATGGAAACAGTGCGCACCATGGCCGAGCGCGGTTGCGCTGTGATTATGGTCTGCCACGATATGGAAGTCGTCTCGGATTTTGCCGAGCGTATCGTAGTAATGGCCGACGGTCGCATCCTCGGCCGCGGCCGCACGCACGAGCTATTCTCGAACATCGATCTCATGCGGCGTGCCTATGTTGAGCCGCCCCAGGTTATTGAACTCTCGCGCCGTCTGGCATCTTCCGTCTCGCCCGCTTTTGCGCAGGTGAGCGAGGTCACCGATATCGTTCGCATTACCAAGGAGATGGTCCGCCGTGGTTAACGTCATCGACTACATGCCGGGCGATACGCTGCTGCATCGCCTGAACCCCGTCGTCAAACTGGGCCTCGCCGCCGCCATCATCGTCGGCATCTTCTTGTCCGACACCTACGTGGCGCTGCTGGGCTTTTTGGCACTCACCCTTGCGCTGGGTGCCTATGCCGGTGTCGTCGACCGTCTGCTCTCGCTGCTCAAGTTGCTGATTCCGCTCGCGCTTATCATGCTGGTGCTCCAGCTTGCCTTTATGCGCGATGGCAACGTTGTGTGGGGCTTTATCACCGACACGGGCCTCATCACAGGATCGAAGGCCTGTCTGCGCCTGCTGGGTGTGGCGTTACCGCTCATCCTCATGCTCATGGTGACCAAGCTCAACGACCTTGCCAACGCCTGCGTCGAGGTGCTGCACGTACCGTATCGCTATGCCTTCACCTTTACCACGGCGCTGCGCTTTGTGCCGGTGTTTGGTCAGGAGATGAACGCCATCATGGAAGCGCAGACCGCGCGCGGCGTCGAGTACGACACCAAGAACCCTATCAAGAAGCTTAAGCTCATGCTGCCACTGTGTGTGCCGCTGCTCATCTCGAGCGTGGGCAAGACCGATGCCACGGCCTTGGCGGCAGAACAGCGCGGCTTCTATCTGCGCACGCGCGCCAGCTCGTACAAGCGCTACCCCATCAAGGGCCTGGACATCGCCGTACTCATCGTCAGCATCGCCCTCATCGCCATCGGCTTCCTGTTCTAGTTCGCCACCGGCAGCAACCGCCCAACGCAAAAGGCCTCGGCTCGCACCAAACGAGCCGAGGCCTTTACTGTTTCATCAGATAAAACCTACCAAAATTAACCTGTCCCTTTTTGACAGGTCGGAAGCTAGAGGCGGTAGGGGGCGCCGCTGCGGATGATGGATTCGCGCACCAGGACATCCATGGCATCGAGGGTGATCTCGGGCATCTCTCGATACTTCTGCAGCACCGATAGCTCGGTGCAGGCCAGAATGACACGGTCGCAGCCGCTACGGGCGAACTCCCACATCACGCGGTCGAACTTATCCATATCGGGCTCACGTCCGGCTTTCACATCATCGTAGATAAGCGACATCACATCGTTCTGACGTTTCTCGCTGGGATAGACGACCTCAACACCCGCAGCCTCGCATTCGCGGCCGTAGACGCCCGCGCCCACGGTTCCGTCGGTGCCCATAATGCCAATCTTGTGCACCGGCTCGGCCGGCATACTCAGGTTGGGGTCGAACTCGCACTCCCCCATCACCGCACCCGCAAGGGCATAGCGCACCGACTCACGCGGCATGTGGATAATCGGCACCTTCGTAAACGACTGGATCTGGTCGTAGAAGTAGTGCGACGTGTTGCAGGGAATGGCAATGTGCGCACAGCCCAGCGACTCGAGTGCCTGGGCACACTCTTTCATGGTCGCCAGCAGCTTGGCATGCTCGCCGGTCTTAATGGCAAGCGTGCGGTCGGGCATGGTCGACTTGGAGAGCACCACCATGTCGATATGTTCCTGATCGCAGGCAGCAGCCGTATGGCGCACCACCTGGTCGTAGTAATACGACGTGGCCTCGGCGCCCATGCCGCCGATAACTCCCAGCTTTTCCATCGCCGCCTCCTTGGTGACGCTTGCGCAATTGCGCGTATCATACCCGCGCCCGCCCGATGTAAACCGGACGGGCGCCGCACTCATCTACTTGTAATACGTCTTGAACAGCTTAAAGTGGCGCAGCTTGGTGTGCCACATGCGCAGCCAGCGGTTAAAGCAAAGTCGCCCTTCATAACGAGGTCGGCGCCCTTGCCTTCCTGTCCAGGCGATGCACCTTAGCGCGCAGTCTCGGGATCCTTGACGTACTTGTCGACGACGCCCATGGGAACGACCATCCACAGCGCCTCGTCCTGCGCCGTCACAAACTCCGGCTCAAACGGGGCGGTTGAACACATACTCGTCCACCACATACTTGGCAACGTTAAAGCCGTCTGTTAGTGACGTAGTAGTTGCTGCGACCTTGGCGCGTGTTGAAATCGAAGAACTTAAACGAGCCGTCGCGTTCGTCGTACTTAACGTCAAAGTTGGAATAACCCACAAAGTGAAGGTCCTCGAGCAACTTGCGCACGCCGCCCATGAGCTCGTCATTGGGGCTCGGTGATGATACAGGCGTGGTTGCCGACACCGTGAGGCTGATGCTCCTCGAGCAGCACGTGACCCAGGCACATCATGCGCACCTTGCCGTTGCGGTCGGAATAACTGGTGAGCACGCGCATGTACTCGTCATTGCCGGGCACGCGATCCTGCAAGATCAGGTCGTCGGTGTAGCCGCTGGCATACGAGTCGCGAATGACCTGTTCCAGCTCGGCACGGTCGGCAATCTCATAGGCCTTTTTCTGGCCCTCGAACTCGTGCTGCCACCACATGATGCCGTCAGAAGGCTTCAGAATCATCGGGTAAGGAAAATCGATCTGGTCGAGCACTTCGGCAGGTGCCTCGCCTTGGGCGTTGAGCATCGCCATGGTGAAGGTAAAGGTATGCGGATAGGGCACGCCATGCTTCTCGCACAGCTCGTAGAAGATCTCCTTCTTCTGACACTGCTCAAGCATGCTGTAGGGAGCGTAAGGCGCGACGATGTTATCCGCCAACTCATGGGCATCCTTGGCCTGAGCCACGAGGGCAACATAGTTATCGCCACAGCCCACAAGAACAATCGTCTTATCGGCATGCGCTTGGGCAATGCCGTTGACGGTCCTGAGCATCACGGGCATGGTATCGATATCCACGTTGGGCGTGTAGTCGATAATCTGGCTGCGGTACGCGGGACCCGTCTGGTACTTGCCAAAGACCAGGCTCTTGACCTGGTACTCCTCGTAGAAGGCGCGCGCCACCGAATAGGCGTTGATGTCGCCACCGAGCAGCACGGGAATGAACTCGCGCTCTGTAAACTGCAATGCCATGGAAACTTCCTATCATGAACTGCCCACACAACGGGCGGTCTTTGCGCAACTGATTTATTCTAGCGTGCCAAACCGCCGGCGCCCAAAGCTCCACCGTATCTATGGCAATCGACGTAATCGTCCAGCATGAAATCCGCCCTCGCCGTGATGGGACCCTGTAGTTGCAAAACCCCACATGAGGCGACTTTTGATAAACAAAAACCCTCTCGACAGGGTTCCGTAACGTTAAAGTTGAACTCTATGGTTTCTCAACAATTCATCATAACTGCAGGTCAAAGCCAAAGCCTCAAGTTCAACTTGACCCTTTGGAACCTTTAAGGTTCAAGTTGAGGTCGAAAGCAGTAGTAGAATACCGTTCGAACCATAACCTACGATTGATTGCAGAGGGACTGGATGCAGCATTCGAATCATCGCACCGCAGCGCTCATTGCGTCGAAGCCGGCTCGTATCATCACGAGCGCCGCGCTCGCCGTTGCGCTGACGGCCACGCCGATGCTCTCCCCCGTTGCGGCGTATGCCGCCTCGCAGGCAACGCAGGACCAGCTTTCCGCAGCCCAGCAGAAGATCGAAGCCGCCACGAGCGCCTACAACGACGCCCGCACCAAACTCGATGACCTGCAAAAGCAGATTGACTCCAACGAGGCAAGCATCGAGGAAATCGAGGCTAAGCTTCCCGAGCAGCAGGCCAAGGCAAGCTCCGCCATGCGCGATCTGTACAAGTATCAGAAGGGCACCAATCCCATCGTGAGCTTCCTGGTCAATGCGCAGAGCCTGGGTGAGTTCATCACGACCTGCAAATACACCAACCAGATCACGAGCTCGAGCGTCGACGAGATCGAAGAGCTCAATAATATGCAAACCGAACTCGAGCAGAACAAGGCCGAGCTCCAGCAGGCCAAGTCACAGCTTGAGGCAGAGCAGAAAAACGCCGAGGATGCGCTGGCGCAGGCCCAGCAGCTCCGCAGCGAGGCACAGGCAAAAGCCGAGCAGGAAAATGCCGCCGAGCTTGCCAAGCTTGAGGCCGATAAGGCCGCTGCCGCCGAGAAGCTCTCGGGCGAGGGCGTAAGCGGCAGCAATTCCAGCAGCCAGGCCACCAACACCAACACCACCATCGACACCACGGTGAACAGCGCCAATACCGGTAGCTCCGATTACGATTCGTTCATTAATGAGTGGACGAGCCGCATCGACAATTATCTCGCCGGCTCCCCCATGGCAGGCCAGGGCTATAACTTTGCCGTCGCCGCCTGGAATACCGGCGTCGATCCCCGTTGGTCCCCCGCCATCGCCTGCATCGAGAGCAGCAAGGGCCTCTATTGTGCCGGCTCCTATAACGCCTGGGGCTGGAGCGCCCGCGGCGGCGGCTGGCGGAGCTTTGGTAGCTGGAGCGAGGGCGTCTCTGCCCACGTTGCCTACCTGGGCGCCAACTATGGCTCCACGCTTACCCCGGCAGCGGCAAAAAAGTACTGCCCGCCCACGTGGCAGGACTGGTATAACAAAGTCGCCGCTCAGATGAACCGCATCTAAGTGCAACTGCAAAGGGGCCCCAAACGGGACCCCTTTTCTTTGGCCTTGCTAGACCAGAATTGGCATGCAGGCATAAGTGAGTGTTGGAAAAGTCGCTTGAGACTGAAACCCCTTCCGAAGGCAAGGTGATCCCACACAACGTTATGGCGCGAGTGTGTCAACGGGAGCAACGATGATGCCATCGGGCGTTGTATGAACCGGCATGCCGAACCCAATGATGATGAGTTTTGCCACAGGCGGCTTCTCGCCACGCTCGACCAGCTTTCGCTCCAGCCGAAGCAGATTTGCAGATGCCTCGGGGATTTGAGGGCTTCCAAGCTTCACCTCCACGGCAATCCAAGTTCCATCGCGCCTGTGGATAACTGCGTCAACCTCGAGATCGTCGGCATCGTGGTAATGGGACACCAACGAGTCAGTTGCGGCGGCGTAAACCTTGAGGTCATGCAGGACGAGGGATTCGAAAAGCAACCCCAGTGTCTTCGGGTCAGATGCCAACGACTCCGGATTTGCTCCGAGCAGCGCAACGGCAAGCGAAGGATCGGCGAGATGCCTCTTCGCCCCCTGCCGCAGCTTCACCGGAGACCTGAGCGCTGGATGCCAAGCGGGGATATCGTCGATGATATTGATTCGTCTCAGGGCGTCCATGTATCTGGAGACCGAGTTCTTCGAAACGCCGGTACCGATATCTTTGTCAATAGACTTTGAGCCAGCAAGCGTCGACTCATTCCGCGCTAGCGATGCCAAAAGAGACCTGACCTTGACCGGATCGCGCTTAACGCCATCGGTTCTAGAAACATCCGATTCGCATACGCCATCAACATAGGCAGCGGCTATCTGCATGGCATCGTCAGTCGTTTTCCCCATCGCCTGAGGCCAACCGCCACGACACAACAAATCGGCGATTCCGGCGATGCCGGAGATTGACCCGACAGCCTGCTTGGCAGGGTAACCGGAAAGAAGCGTTCCGATCGAAACCGCGCCAGAAGAAACGCCAAGCTCGAACATCGTCATGGTGTCCATTCGCAACCTAGCTATTCGCCCAACGCCGCTATGCATCGGCTGCATCGAATCCCGAGGCGTTGCCGAACCCGTAAGAATAAACTGACCGGATTCTCCCCTCCTTGCATCGCACTCGAAACGCACGGCATCCCACAGCTTCGGCTCTTCCTGCCATTCATCGATGAGCCTGGGAGATCGCCCTGCTAATGCTTGCGCCGGATCGATCCGTGCCAGCTGGAGAGCGGAAAAATTTCCAGCCGGATCGGAAAGAGACAAGGATGAATTAGCAAAACGACTAGCCGAAGTGGTCTTTCCGCACCACTTTGGACCCTGAATGAGGACCGCACCGAAGATATTGAGATTACGGCTGATTGCCTTATCGATGCATCTATCTACATACCTATCCACACAGCCTCCTTCTTGACTTACCCATATTAGGTATTTTACCAGCTGCATGGTGACGATTGACGGAAATTTGTGGTGAGGATTGACGGCGAATTATGGTGACAGTTGACGGAATTCTGTGGTGACAATTGACGGCGCTTCGAAGCACGGAGCAATTTAACCGTCACAACACCTATGGCGATGGGCACTCGCCCCGCCCACGAGGCAGGACTGGTACAACAAGGTTGCAACCAGATGAACCGCATTTAAGCGCTACTGCAAAGGGCCCCAATCGGAGCCCTTTGCAGTAGCGGTACATTGCATTAAGCGACTATGCCGGTTGCGTTGCCGACGGCAATAATCACGATCATGATGACGCACATAATTCCCAGCGCCTTAAGCCACAGCGTGACAAACCCACGGTCCCGATAACGATCAAGCACGGGAAAGCGGCGCCGAAGCCTGCGGCGGTCGAGCATGCCAAACGAGATGAGCACCACCATGCCATCGACCATAAGAAAATACTCAAGGGCCAAAAACCACGTTGGATAGCTGCGGTTGGCTCCCGTGGGCTGGAATACGGCAAAATGGCTTCCGACCAGTAGCAGCAAGGTTGCCGCATAGATCATGCCGTTCCATATACGCCCAATGGGTTCCGGGATCCGTGAAAGCAGGCTCTTGCGGCGAGGAGTCACCGAAGAGACTTCCTTGGGCCGCCGCCCGAAAGACGGCGCCATTTGCGGAGCAGCCTGCGCCATTGAAGGCGCCGTCGTGCTATTCGAGCCAGGCTCAGGCAGACACAGCCCGTATGCCGCGCGCGCAGCGTGTCCGAGCGCCTCGGCACTTGCAAAGCGCTTGGCCGGATCGAGCGCCATGGCCATGCAAATGACATCAGCCAGCGCCGCGGGGACGTCGCACGCCTCGCATTGCTCGCGCATATTCTGACCCGGCTTAGGGTCAGCCCCCGTCAGACAAAAGAACAGCAGTGCGCCAAGCGCGTAAATATCGCTGCGGACGCTCGTCTGTCCAAACCCAAACTGCTCGGGCGGCGCATAGGAACGCGTGCCAAGCTTGACGGTGTCGGCGTCGGCGCCATCGCGCCAAACGCGCGCGATTCCCAGATCGATAATCACCAGCGACGAGAAGGTCATGCCGGCATCGGCCGCATACCTCACGCCCGATACGATGATGTTCGAGGGTTTAAGGTCGCGATGGATTACCGGTACCCCCGGCTCCCCCGCAGCTGCAAAACCAGCATGCAGCTCGCCCACCGCTTCACACAGAACGGGATACAGCCCGCGGGCATAATCGGGCGTCGCCCCCAAGCGTCCCACCAACGCCTCGAGTGTCTCGCCTTCGACATACTCCATCACCACGTCGAGCTCGTCGCCCACACGGCGGCAATCGACGATTCGGGGCAAGTGCTCAAAACGACGACCGGCGCGCTGGGCCGCAAACAGGCGCTCATAAGCTCCGCCAATCTGCACCGAAGCATCGATGCGCTTGCGGACAAAGGGGCCGAGAGACCCGCCACCAGAGCCCTCAAAATAGACGAGTTCGGTCGTCTCGACATCCGAGAGCTTGAGCACGCGCTCCACACGATAGCTGTCATCGCGGTCGAGCGACGCCAAATGCTCGACAAGCGAAGCAGTCAGCTCATCATCGGAATATGTTGGGCTCTGAGTATCCATAGCGTCCATCATAACGCAGGGTGCGGACACCTCATGCTGTCCGCACCCCGTTCGTTTGCATGGTTGTTCTGGTGACACCGCCGGCTCAGCCATCGGCCACTAACTCACCGTTTCCTCGCCAAAGCGATACAGCTCTTTATTGACCTTTTGGAGGCTACAGCCACGGTCGATGCAAAAGATAATGATTGCATCGCGACGGTCCTCGCAGTTGAGGACGCTTACCCCGGCAGCTGTCAGAGCGCGGTTGGTCTCCTTGAGCGTCAACGCCATCGCAAAGGCAATCTGCAGCACCTTATTAAGGCTCGGATTGCGCGAACCGGTAAAGATCTGATAGCCAAAAGTCTCGTTGAGGTCGGCCATACGCACCACGCGCGAACGCTCGAGCCCCTTCTCTTGCAGCAACTGCTTTAAGTAATCCGAAAGCGACGGGCGGCAAAGTCGTGTTCCTTGATATAGCCATCGATACTTGGCGCATCAAGAAGCTCGTTGAGCAACTCGTCCGTCAGCTTTTTATCGGGCACGCGGCCTCACCTCCAAACGACCCAACGGCATCAACACGCTAAGCAAGCACCCAGCTAGCAGTCACGGTCTTTTCGAGCATGTTGGCAAAATCAGGGCCTTCTTGATGTCGCCGTCAAAGTAAATATTGCCCGCAACGGAGCCGCCGGCGGCAAGGGTGCCAGACTGCAGCTCGTCAGAGCCTTCGCTGTAATAGCCTTGGTTCTGCTGGGCGCCGTTGGCGTCCTCGCCCTTCCAGTCGTAGACATTGTAATCCGCGCCCTCATCGCCATTGTTGACGTACGTGACGTGAATGCCCGTCATGGTCGAACCGTCAAAATTGGTAAGCCCGGTCTGCACGGAATCGACAGTAACGGAAAGACCGGCAGCCGTGGTAACAGACGTGCCGACGGCCAGGTCGGTCGTAGGCTGCTCTTCCTTTTTCGACTCCTCCTTCTTATCTGCGTCGCCGGCGTCCTCGGTGACGGTCGTCTTATCGCTACCGCAACCGGCAAGAAGACTGGCAGTCCCCAAGGCAACAGTGGCGAATGCGCCAAGTGCAGCGCGACGGCTCAGCAGCACTTCGTTTTCGAGCTTTTTCATCATGCATCCTTCCATCTATCCGGCTACCGTGCCGGTACACAGCACATCGTAGGAAGGATTAAACTTGAATTCATTAGCTGAGAGCTAAAGTTGCGGTAAACGGCCAATGCGGTTATCCGAACGCCGAGCAAACGCACTTTGCGCAACCGTCTGCTGGCAGTGCATCAACCCAACGTGACGGATTCCCCGGTAAAGGTACTCACAAGCAACAGGATAAAGAAAACTAAATAGCTGATGCTCAATAGGTAGGCGACGACTAAAAAGATGGTCCA
>ENA-OQKQ01000452-OQKQ01000452.1-human-gut-metagenome-genome-assembly--contig:-NODE-452-length-13936-cov-5.168079_pt1 | contig 13936 bp, 6 predicted proteins | sample MGYA00242651_ERZ504803 | MGnify/ENA primary metagenome ERZ504803 (study PRJEB26092, sample SAMD00036380) | human gut metagenome | host: Homo sapiens | study: EMG produced TPA metagenomics assembly of...
CAGTACATGACTTCGCCTTTTTCATTTAAAGCCATCTGCGCCCAACTTGCGGTGCATCTCTCTTCCTGCCTGTTAAGCAACCCCCATTTGAAATTGAGTGTTACTCTTTCATCGCCCATCGCCATATGTGTATGGCACCAATAATACAAATATAAAGGGAAATGTAAATGTCAGCATTGATGGCTCAGGAGCAAAGTTCAACACCATATATGGAATGTATGGCGGTATGCTGGGCGGAAGGGCTGATATAGATATAAAGAACTGCGCTGCCGGTTACACAACATGTGGCATGAATTCGGTTTCGTTCAGTCAGACTCAGCCGGAGGAAGAAGGAACATATGCGTATACTGTGAACATGGAGAATATCACTGGTGCCAGCGGCAGGGTATATGGAATTTCAAATTGTTCCGGTATCACTTCTGCCAGCGTTGTAATGAAGGCTGTGGCAACAACAGATACATTAAATGGCATGTATCTGAGCACAGGTGTAAAAGGTGATATAAAGGCAGAACTTTACAACTGTAATGCAGCCTATGTAAATGCTCTGGAGCTGTCAAATGTGACGGTAAATGGTTCTGTAGATGCCATAGTTTCGGGCTGCAGCATTACGAGATCTCTGAATGTAGAGCAGGGCGGAAGCATCAGTAAGGATCTTAACATAAGCGTCAGCAACGTTATCAGCAGTTCAGCACAGTTTGTATACGGCGGTAGCTGTCTGGGAAATATGACGGTCAATGTGGATGGCATGAATGATGAATCCATAGTAGACGAAAATGGTGATCCGCTTGTGAACTCGTATGAATACGCGGGCAGCGACATGTTTACCATGATGGGCAACTTTGCACTGGCAGGGGAACTCAAGGCGGATATAGCAAAGATACATTTTGCAAAATGTGGACTCGCCGGAGGTGATTACAGTTGCGGAAATATCGGAACAAAGGTTGACATAACGTTGTCAGACAGCAGTATAAATGGACTGGCGGGAAATAATATTTTCTATCTGGCAAATGAGAGCTATTCCGGTTCAACCGAGAATACAGTTCCTGTTGATATAAAGATCAACAACACAGATTTTACAAATGCAGACGGAATAAGCTTCCAGATGTATATAGGTAATAACAAGGATGCAAAAGTTGCATTTGATGACAAGTGTAGTATGCCGGAGAAGTATTATATGGCTCCAAGCATGAATACCACCGGCTCATCTGTTATAACCTATGGACAGAATATATATTATGGCGGACAGAATCTTGTGATAGACAAGGATGTAACTGCTGACAATATTTACTTTGGTAACTTCACAGAGAACGGAAGCCAGGGCAATGCCGTGATCGTTATCAACAAGGGGGTAACGTTAACTGCAAAAGAGGGTATATATGCAGCAGGCGGTTCAAATATACTCCACAGTGGAATCCTCAAGGGAACATTTAAGGCGACTGATGGGTATCTGCCAAATATATTCTCAAAGGGGGGTGTAATAGAGGACTCGGCTGTAGGGGATGTTGCAAATGTAAATTATTCATTAGATGTTGTGTCCAACGAGAAGGCCGCAACGTACAACATGACAGGCAAGACGTCACAGTATATTGATCCTGATGGTACATATGTCAAGGGCGGCGCAGATGTCAAGATAACACCGACAGTGAACAAGGGATATATTCTTGACAAGGTGACTTTCAGAGGTCAGAGCGACACAGCGGAAAATTCAGCGGTTGAAGCAAATGGCGTGTACACGTTCAGCATGCCGAACGAGCCTTGTATAGTGACGATCGCAACGACAGGAAAGCAGATCGTGGTATCCAAGACAACTGTTGATCCATCGGCACTGCTTGGAAAAGAATACACAGCAGCTTCACCTCTCTATGACATGGCAGATCTTGTCATATCAAACGACGCAAGAGAGGGCGAGGTTACATACGAGATCGACGAGACAAATGGTCTTCCTGAGGGACTCACATTGACCGATGGCAAGATCGTCGGAACGGCAAGAAAGCTTTATGAAGACGGAAAAAATGTCATAGTCCATGTGACAGGAAGAAACGGTTCAAAGGCACAGCTCTCATTGAACGTGATTGTCTCAAATGAGGAGAAGAAACAGGACAACCAGGATGGCCGAATCGTAGTTGATGAGGATGAGAAGACTATATGTCTCAACGGAACATCGGTGGTCATTCAGGCAAAGGACGACACAGATACAGAGATATATGTGGACGACAATCAGGATGGACAGGCAGATGGCAAGACACCTCTGTACACCGGAGATCTGTCGGAGTACACGATAACAGGTGTCGAGGACAACGCCATAAGACGAAGCATCAGGATCACCATGACGGGGGGAAATGTAAAAGCAATATACGGTGCAAAGGATTCAGAGCTTTCATATAAAGGCGGCGATGCGGTGAGTATAAATATCCGTGGTGGTAAGGCAGCAACTATGTATGTTTTGTCGAATTCAACCGTGGATGGAACCATCGCATATGAGATCGCAGAGAACACTGTAGATAAGGGCGGATTTGCAGCGGATACAACATCAAAATATACCGGTGCATTCATGAGAAACAGCAAGGATATCGTAACTATCAGAGGAACCTATGTTGTGAATAAGAAGCTCACGGCAACGGCTCTGATAATCTATAACAGTGCGGCAGTTGATGTAAATGCTCCGGTTGAGGTAACGGATTATGTGTCACTGAACGAGAGATCATCCGCAGTATTTAACGATACGCTTACCGCTGACCGGCTTGGTTATTCAAAGTATGCCAAGGCAGTTGTGAATGGAGATACGAAGCTTGCGGTTCTCAATATGACACAGTATGACACGACACTCACAATAGGCGAGGATGCGCTGTTTGATGTTGGCAAGGTCAACATGACATCAGGCTGGGCAAGAGTATATCAGAAGGGTACGCTCAAGTGTCCTTCAGACCGGTTCAGCAACAAAGGTGTGTGGGTGGCAGCAGGAAAATTTGCAGATGATATAGATGCCAGCGGCTGGACAGGAGTGTATTACAGCTATGCAGGCGGCTCAACAAACATGGACAACACATCAGCAAAATTGGCTGCACAGTCATATGTAGTTGAATATGAGAATGTCAAATATGTTGCCTGCAAACAGGCGATTACAGTTAGCTATACCGATGTGCCGGGTTACACAGCCTATGTGTCGGCAAATGGCGGCGAGCCGGTACAGGGAAGCAACGGAAGTGCAAAGGTGACAGGCCCGGATTCATCTATGTCTATTGTAGTGGATTATGTGGCAGACCAGATAGACATCAGTAAGGAATACGCAGATCCGACTCTGGCGGCGGAGACCAAGTACACAGCGGCTTCACCAGCGTACGATCTCACGATCCTCAAGGTTACAGGAGATACCACAAAGGATTATGGAACTGACATGCAGTACAGACTGAAGAGCGGTTCGACACTTCCATCAGGACTTGTGCTTGAGTCGGGTAAGATAACAGGAACAGCCAAGAATGCAGGTGAAAGCACAGTAACATTTGTCATAACAGGACGAAATGGAACATCGGTTGATTTCCCAGTGGTATTCAAGGTACTGCCGGCAGGCACGGAGATACCTGATATCAACAAGCTTGGTGTATCTGTGAACACAGAGGATAAGACCATTGATCTCGGTGGAAATTCGGCAGTGATAATAGTTGATCCATCGGACAGCAGCAAGAGCTCAGTATATCTGGATGCTGATCACAACGGAGTGGCAGACGACAACAGACCACTTAGAATAGATGGAGAGGTTACATATGATCTGTCAGGCTACAGCATATCAGGCTATACGGACACAGCAAATAAATACACCGGTGACATATCGGTGACACTCAGAAGCGGAAATGTCGGCAATATATGTGCTGCGGGTTCAACTGACAGCAAGGCAGACCGCGTGACGATAGATGGAAATGTAACCATGACGATCATGGACGGTTATGTGTCAGGCACTGTAGCTGCGGCAGGAAACGCTGATGTCAAGACAGTGACCTTCACGGCAGAGGACGGAAGAGCAGGAAGCGTGGTATACGGTGCGTACAATACAAATGCGGAGAAGGTAGACTTCACATTTGCAAAGTCTGCACAGATGTACACACCGGAATCAACAAAGTCTGAGAATATGTATGTTACATCGGGTGGATCAGTATCCGGTGATGTGGATATAAGAGTTGGTATAACTGATCATTACAATACATTTATATACGGTGCGGATTACATGAACAAGCGCTCCTACTTCAATGGAGTGTCGGGAACAGCCGTATCTGGAAATGTGAACTGTGTGGTTGATGGAAGATGGTGCGCTGAGAAGTGCAACAACTTTGTTCAGCAGTCAGATGTGAAGGGAGATCTGTATGCCGAGATAAAGTCAGGAGAACTCAGAAAAAATGACGTCAACAATGAGCATAGCAAGGCATTGGTATTTAACTATGGTCACAGCATTGGAAATATATACGTCAAGGCAGGAACAGAGGGCGCTGTCACAGGTGACTTTGTACTTGCGGCAGGCGGTAAGGTTGGCAAGGTAGAGTATGTAGACGAGAATGCAAAGTCCATAGCTACTGTAAAGGGCACCGCTGACAATTACCAGGTTGAGAGTCTGGGTTCACTGTATATGTCTCTCGCCGGCAAATTAACTATAGGCGGAGACTACACACTTGACAGAGAGGTGGAGGTAAAACAGCTTGAGATACTCAAGGATTCGAAGCTGACCATCGCCGAGGGCGCAGTTCTTACAAATACATCGACAGCGACAGTTACCGGTGATGTTGAGAACCTTGGCACATGGAATGTGGACGGCGCTCTGACCATGACAGGATCACTGGTCAACAGAGGTGCATGGAATCTGAAAGGAAATGTTCAGGCTTCAGCAACAGTAGATAACTACGGGTATATCACAGCAGCAAATAGTGAGAGGATCACCTTGAATACAAATGCAAAGCTCATCAACAGAGCTGATGCACAGTTTACATTTGGCAACCTCACAAACAGTGCAATGATCGTAAACTATGGTAATATGAAGCAGCTTGCATATACGTCAAGCCTTGGAAGCGGAAGCATACTTACCACAGTGATTCCGGATATGGTGTACGCACTGAAAAATTACAGCGTCATTTTCTACAAGCTTGATGTGGATTATCCTGCATATTGCTTCAAGGATGGCGATGCAAAGATAGAGAAGAGCTCATCGGCAACAAGATGTCAGAAGAAGTCAGGTGTTGACGGTGACGATGCACTCTATATACAGGGTGGCAAGTCGTTCTACATCACAATAGACGGTGAGCCGATAGATGGAATGGCGGTGGATTCAGTTGTATTTGGACCGGATGACACAGTCATGACTACAAGTAACAACCGTCTCTGGAGCGGCGTCATGACATATGAGCCGGCAACAGTTACGGTAAATATGGCAAAGCAGGAGGCCGTAAACATAACTCTCGCAAAGACAGAGGATACAGCTAAGGCGCAGGTTGGAAAGACAACCACAAAGGATGAGCCATTATATGATCTGACAGCCATAGAGATCCAGAATGATGAAGCGGTGGACAACGGATATGTGTCATACTCCCTTGCAAAGGGACAGACACTTCCGGCAGGACTTGTGATATACGATGGGAAGGTATATGGAACACCAAAGACTGCAAGTGCTGAGGCACAGACAGTCAAGTTCACGGTGAGAGGACAGAATCAGACAGTGGCTGAGTTCACACTGATCATATCCAGCGTGGAGAAGGGAATACCTTCATTTACTGCCGGAAAGGCGGGCGACGCATATGCCGGCAAGACCCTTGCGGATGTGGAGCTTCCAACATCGGCAGCAGGAAAGTACATGTGGGCAGATGGAACACAGCAGGTAGGCAAGGCCGGAACAAGCGAGACCTACGATGCATACTTTGTTCCAGACGACACAGCAAACTATGACTGGAGCAAGATCGATGCAGCAGAGGGAACATATGAGGAACTGGAAGACGGAAGTGTGAGAATTGCAGTGAAGCTTTCAGTGTATGTGAGAAAGCAGGATCCTGTATTTACAGTTCCGGAGAATGTCACAGCTACATACGGAGACACTGTTGGCAAGATACTCCTGCCTGAGACAGCAGGTGGAATGTTCATCTGGGAGAATGCAGATGAATCTGTGGGAGAGGTTGGAACAAAGACTTTCCTTGCAACATTTGTACCTGAAGATGAGGATGTATACGAGAGAGCAGAGCATGTGGAGATAACTGTTCAGATTCTTCCTGCAAATGCAGTATTTACTCAGGCGATAGATTCACTGAGTGCTAAGGAGAATATGACTCTTGCAGACATAGAGCTTCCAGAGCGCGAGGATGGAGTATACACATGGTATACAGACAGAACGACAAAGGTTGAGGATGGCAATACATACAAGCTTTGCTTCAAGCCTGCAGACACAGTAAATTATGACTGGACATCAATTACAGGATGGAACAGGGCTTACAATGGAGTTGTATTCAATGTAAAGATCACCATCGAGAAAGAGCCGGAGCAGCATGTACACGATTACGGCAATAAGTACAAGAGCGACAGCAAATCTCACTGGTATCAGTGCTTATGTGGAGAGAAGTCAGGTCTGGCAAATCACACATGGGACAAGGGAGCGATAACGACCAAGCCTACAGACACAGCGGCAGGTAAGAAGACATTTACCTGTACCAAGTGTGGGTACAAGCGTTATGAGTCAGTAGCTGCCCTTGGAATAGACATAGGAAATTCCAAGAACAATGTGGTCGTAAGCGGTATAGAAAAGAATGGATATACATACACAGGATTACCTATCACTGTTAAATCGCTTGCGCTGAGGAGAGGCAAAACAACACTGAAGAATGGTGTGGATTACACCGTACAGTACAAGAACAACAAGAATATCGGTACAGCGACAGTAAAGATCACTGGTAAGGGTAATTACAGAGGCTCCGTCAGCAAGACATTTGCTATCAAGGCTGGCAAGGGCAAGATATATAAAGTTGCGCAGAAGGGCGTGCCTGGCTATCTGAAATATAAGGTGACAAATGCCGCTTCAAATGGCAAGGGAACAGTGACACTTGTTGGAAGTACAAGCAAGAAGAGCGACAAGAAGTTCAAGTCACTCACGGTTGCATCCAGTGTCAAGATCGGTGGAGTGAACTTCAATGTTACGGCTGTAGGGGCGAAAGCATTTACAGGACGCAAATATCTCACCACGGTTGTGATCGGAGGAAACGTTAAGACCATAGGCGGTGCAGCATTCAGCAAGTGTGGAAAGCTTGGAAAAGTTACCATAAAGTCTACAAGGATAACGACTATCGGTAAGAATGCTTTCCAGGGTGTCAAGAGCAATGTGAAGATATATCTTCCTAAGAAGAAATATGACGCATATGCAAAGAAGCTCAAGGCGAAGGGAATGAACACTCCTAAGAAAGCTGTATACAAAAAGTCAAAATAAATGAAATGCGTTGATGTGTTGGCGGGACAGTCACAGGTTATGTGGCTGTCCTGTTTTTTATGTGAAGATCGTTCTGGTGTAAAACCATGAGTGTAGTGACAGGAAAGATATAATCTGCTATACTGAACATATGTTTGTGAATATATGGAGGACTGTATGGATAATTTTATAGATGAACTGAATGAACAGCAAAAGGAGGCAGTGACCACCACAGAAGGGTATGTGCGCATAATTGCGGGAGCGGGAACCGGCAAGACAAAGGCGCTCACATACAGGTATGCGTATCTGGTGGATGAGCTTGGAATATCCACATCGAATATACTGTGTGTCACATTTACAAATAAAGCGGCGAGGGAGATGAGCAAACGTATCAGACAGATGATCGGGGACAGTGATACGGGATACATCTGCACATTTCACGGCTTCTGTGTGAAGCTTCTGAGGGAGGATATCCATGCCATCAATTATCCCCAGAACTTTGTGGTGATGGACAGCGAGGACACGGAGGATATACTCAAAACGGTGTACGAGAATGCCCATATACAGTCGAGAACATATACATTTGACATGGCCAGGGATCACATATCGGCGATGAAGAACGAGATGCAGCATATCGCATATTTGGCGGACATAAGCAATGACAGACTGCTGGCGGATTATGAGAAGGCTTCAGACATACCTGAAAAAGTATTTTTGGGATACCTGTACGAACAGAAGAAGGTGTATGGACTTGACTATGATGATCTCATAACCATTGCGCTCCACATCCTCAGAACCGATGCGGAGAAATGCCACAAATGGCAGGAACGCATGATGTATGTCATGGTGGACGAGTTCCAGGATGTCAGCGGTAACCAGTATGCGCTGGCGGAGATACTCAGCGGTTATCACAGGAATCTGTTCATCGTGGGCGATCCGGATCAGACTATATATACGTGGCGCGGGGCAAGGATAGAGTACATACTGGAATTCGACAAGAACCATGAGAATACACAGACCATATTCCTCGACACGAATTATCGTTCAACTCCTGACATACTGGCGGTGTCCAACTCACTGATCGAGAAAAACAGGAACAGACTGCCCCACAGGCTTGTGGCTGTGAAGCCGTCTGAGGCACGCCCTCTGTACGTACATTCCAGGACCACCGGGGATGAAGCCCAGTGGGTGACAAATGAGATAAAAAGACTGGTTGAGGCGGGCACAAAGTACAGTGATATAGCCGTTTTGTACAGGTCACATTTCGTGTCGAGAAGCATAGAGGAAGCATTTATCAAGACAAAGATCCCGTATATCCTCTACAGCGGAACGGAGTTCTACAAACGCAAGGAGATAAAGGATGTACTGGCATATCTCAGGATGGTGGCGTATGCGGATGATCTGTCATTTTGCAGGGTGATAAATGAACCAAAGCGGAACTTTGGCAAAAAGAGAATGTCGATGCTGAAGTCGTACTGTGAGACTCACAGATGCTCACTGTACAGCGGTCTTCAGGATCTTCTGGAGGAGAAGACTGTTAAGTCGACAGGTGCTTCAGCCTTTGTCGATATCATAGAAAACTTCAGGAAGACATACAAGGAGAAAAGTCTGTCTGATCTTGTGATGGAGCTCATGGCCGCCACGGGCTACGAGGCGATGCTCAGACAGGCGGGCGAACAGGAAAGGCTGGACAACCTGGCAGAGCTGAAGCAGTCGATAGACGAATATGAGAAGACCTCCGGTGAGGAGAATACGTTGGAGGAATATCTGCAGAGCATAGCTCTCTACACGAACAATGACAGGGAGAAGGACAAGGATTCTGTGACGATGATGACCATACACACCGCAAAGGGCCTGGAGTTCCCATATGTGTTCGTGTGTGGTGTAAATGAAGGCATATTCCCAAGTAAGCACGTGGACACTGAGGCGATGCTCGAGGAGGAACGACGCATGGCATACGTGGCGTGCACCAGAGCGGAGCGCGGCCTGTACATCAGCGATGCCGAGGGTTTGAACTATGATGAGTCTTTCCGGTATCCATCCAGATTCATCTTCAATATAGAACGTGAGGCCATAGATTACGTGAACGAGCTCCCGCAACGCCTTGTCGATGACACGAAGAGCTACATAGCCGCAAATGAAAGCCGCTATATGCCGCTGGACACCGAGCTAAAGCCCGGAGACAGGGTGAGACACAAGGTGTTCGGCGAGGGCACTATAACCGGTATCAGGGGAGATATAGGGTGCTATGTGGTTAAGTTTGATAGGGTGGAGACGGAGAGGAACTTGAAGATTGGGGTGGGGCTGGAAAAACTCGGTTAATGAAATAGACATGGGCAGACCACTAGAATGTGGGCTGTCCTTTTCACTTTGTTTGGTGAGGAAAAAACAGTACAGCAAATGGAGTAGAATTGTATAAAAGGTTTTTTAGAAGGCGGTATGGTAAAAGGATGGTTAAGATTGTTAATTATGTGGAAACAATGGCATAAGTAGTCGGAAAAAAGAGGAAGAGCAGTTTTACATATAGAAAGATATATTGTAAAATATAAAAAGGTGTATGCAAAACGAAAGGACATAAAAACTATAACATTTGTAAAACTAAAATATAAACTGTAATAAAAGCTTGTATTTTATATAAATCATAAAGGAGGTAAAAATGTATTATTTGGTTCATACAGTGAGTGTGATAATTAGACAGTTTTTTGTATCAAACCCATTTGAAAATGCAGCCATAGAAGTACCATTTGGTCCAGTTTTTTTCAACATGATAATAGGGGCAGCGCTTGTGCTAATTACATATATGGTTGTAGGGATATTTTATAAAAGAAGAAGTTCACCAGCAGTAGGTAGTATGTTATTTCTCTTGTTTTATTTAGTACATAATGGGTTATTGGTATTGATGTCGAAAGCCGAATTTAATAAAATTCTAATTGGAATTATATTAGTGGCATATATGGCAGTTCTTACTATTTCAAAAAAGGTAGTAACGCGTATAACATGTGATATTTAATATAAAAAGATAAAACGCAGGAGAGATTAGATGATAGACACCAAAAAAGAACAGGAACGAGATGAACTTCATCGCGCCATCTGGGCGATAGCAGATGAATTACGTGGAGCTGTGGACGGATGGGATTTCAAGAATTATGTATTAGGAACGATGTTCTATAGATATATTTCTGAAAACCTTTGTAATTACATAAATGAGGGCGAGGCAAAGGCTGGTAATGCAGACTTTGATTTTGCTGTGATGCCTGATGAAGATGCAGAAGAGGCTAGAGAAGGTTTGGTAGAAGAAAAGGGATTCTTCATACTTCCAAGTGAGCTGTTCTGCAATGTCAGAGCAAGGGCAGCGGAAGACGAAAATCTGAATGAGACACTTGAAAACGTATTCAGGCATATAGAGGATTCAGCAAAGGGCAGTGAGGCAGAGAATGATTTTGCAGGACTCTTTGATGATTTCGATGTTAATAGTAATAAGCTTGGTTCTACTGTTGCCAAGAGAAATGAGAAACTTGTAAAGCTCCTCGATGGAGTGGGAGATATGAATCTTGGCGATGTGAAAGATCATTCTATAGATGCATTTGGCGATGCGTATGAGTATCTCATGACTATGTATGCGTCGAATGCAGGTAAATCTGGCGGTGAGTTCTTCACGCCTGCGGATGTGTCTGAACTTCTTACAAGGCTTGGAACAGTAGGCAAGACCGAAATAAATAAGGTATATGATCCTGCTTGCGGATCTGGTTCATTGCTGCTTAAGGCGGAAAAAGTTCTTGGCAGGGATGCAATCAGAAATGGATTCTACGGACAGGAAATAAATATAACTACATATAACCTGTGCCGTATAAATATGTTCCTTCATGATGTTGGATTTGATAAGTTTGATATAGCCTGCGAGGATACACTTACCAGTCCGCAACATTGGGATGATGAGCCATTTGAACTTATAGTGTCTAATCCACCGTATTCAATAAAATGGGCTGGAGACGAGAATCCACTTCTTATAAATGATCCAAGATTTTCTCCAGCGGGCGTATTGGCGCCTAAGAGCAAGGCAGATATGGCATTTATAATGCATAGTTTGGCATGGCTTGCGTCAAATGGAACTGCAGCGATAGTATGCTTTCCTGGCATTATGTATCGTGGCGGCGCAGAGCAGAAGATCAGAAAATATCTTGTAGATAATAACTATGTGGATTGCATCATACAGTTGCCAAGCAATCTGTTCTTTGGAACTTCAATAGCAACGTGCATTATGGTTATGAAGAAGAATAAGACAGACAATAAGACTTTGTTTATAGATGCAACCAAGGAGTGTGTCAAGGTTACAAACAACAATAAACTGACACCGGAGAATATAGATAGGATTGTAGAGACATTTGCAAAACGAGAGGATGTTCAGCATTTTGCACATCTGGCTACATATGAAGAGGTATCTACAAATGACTATAATTTGTCTGTGTCAACATATGTTGAGGCTGAGGATACAAGGGAGAAGATTGATATTGTAAAGCTCAATGCGGAGATTAAAGAGATAGTTGCTCGTGAACAGGTTCTTCGTGATGAAATTGATAAGATTATTGCAGAAATAGAAAATGGTAAAAATGAATGAGAAACAAATCAAAAAGCAACATTGGAGAGCATGGAAAATATAGATATGAAGAATGTTATGTAAAGATTTTGTTAGAGAGTGTATATCCTGATATATATACAGAGTTATCAATTCTTGATAAACCCGATTTACAGAATGAGGTATTACAAGTAGGTGTAGAAGTAACGAGTGCTGTACCAAGTTCTTTAAGAGAGGCTAAGGCATGTTGGATAAAGGCAAACAATACAAATGATATGAAGATAAAAAGTAAATATGTTAAAAGAATGGAACAGATAGGATATAAATACACAGGAGGCATGCAGAACTGGCTTAAAGAGGATATAGATCAATTGTATGAGGAGACTTCTTTGGTGGATTTAGAGATTTCAATAAGAAGTAAGATGGAAAAAAAGATAGAGGTGGGTACAAAGAATTAAAAAATATGGATTTATATATTGATGCAATGTTTTCGTTTTTTCAATTAATGATGATGATTTATATGAATTGGTGAAAAATGTTAATGTTGGTAAAAATCATTTTAGAAAGATAATTATAAATGCTATAGAAGATAATGAGATTGTTATGATAGATACGGATGAAGATAATTATAGTGTGACTTCTTATGATAGCAGACAATATGAATATGCACTTGCTGCGTTAGATATGATAAAGAAAGAGGATACAGAATGAGTAAACTGAGTAGATTACTAAAAGAACTGTGCCCAGAAGGCGTTGAATATAAAACACTAGGAGAGATAGCAAGTATAAGTAGAGGGGGAAATTTTCAAAAAAAGCATTATGTTTCAAATGGAGTACCTTGTATACATTATGGACAGATATATACGAAATATAATTTGTTTGTTAATGAGACAGATAGTTATATAGATTCTGAAGTTGCAAAGAAACAAAAATTTGCGGAACCGGGTGACATTATAATGGCAGTAACCAGTGAGAATGTCGAAGATGTATGTAAGAGTATCGCATGGTTGGGGAATGATAGAATAGCTGTAAGTGGGCACACTGCCATAATTCATCATAATCAAAACCCAAAATATTTAGTGTACTATTTGAGTAGCCAAATGTTTCAGGATCAAAAGAGAAAAATAGCTCATGGAACAAAGGTTATAGAAGTATCACCAGCGAAACTGAACGAAGTGAAGATCGCCGTACCTCCGCTGGAGGTACAACGTGAAATAGTCCGTATTTTGGACTCTTTCACGTTGCTTACAGCCGAGCTTACAGCCGAGCTTACAGCCGAGCTTACAGCTCGGAAGAAACAGTATGAGTTTTATCGAGACTATTTAATAAAAAAGAACAAGATGTATCTGAGATGAAAAAACTGGCTGATGTTGCAATCATTTATGATTCGTTACATCAAACACCTTCATATTCTAACAGCGGATATAGTATGGTTCGTGTTCAGGACATAAAGGGGGGATATATAAATGAAGACAAAACTTTAAAAGTGGAAGAAAATGTTTGGAATTTATTTACAAAAAAATATGTCCCTCAATTAAATGACATTGTAGTTTCACGTGTAGGATCATATGGGAATTTTGCATTAATTCCTAATAATAAGTGTTGCTTGGGACAAAATGTTGCAATAATTCATTCTAAAATAAATCCTAAATATTTATATCATGTACTAATGTCTACGATGACAAGGCAATGGATTAATAACAATGTGAAGGGAACAAGCCAAAAATCATTTAGTTTAGCAGATATAAAAAGAGTGCCAGTTCCTGTTCCAAAGGAAAATATTCAGCAACGCATAGCAGAGGTTCTCGATAATTTTGAAGCAATTTGTTCTAATTTGAAAATTGGCTTGCCAGCAGAAATTGATGCACGTCAGAAACAATATGAATATTATAGAGATGTGCTGTTGACATTTGCAGAGACAGGAAAGACAATCTTAACAG
>ENA-OQKQ01000454-OQKQ01000454.1-human-gut-metagenome-genome-assembly--contig:-NODE-454-length-13921-cov-2.099899_pt1 | contig 13921 bp, 18 predicted proteins | sample MGYA00242651_ERZ504803 | MGnify/ENA primary metagenome ERZ504803 (study PRJEB26092, sample SAMD00036380) | human gut metagenome | host: Homo sapiens | study: EMG produced TPA metagenomics assembly of...
GGTCATGTTGCCATTCTTGTCATAGGTGTATTCATTGTCCTGCTTCACGGCATCCTTGAATTCGAATCCGTTGTTGTAAGCCGACGCTGTGGCGGCATCATCCACACGTGTCAGCCAGTTGCCATCAAGGGTGAGTGTCAGGTCGTCAATCAAACCGTAGGATGAAGCGCCTATGCGTCCGTTACGACGGAGTGAAGTGAGGTTACTCTGCCTGTTATACGTGTAGGAGGTGTCATAGTTTGCGCAGGGGGATCCGTTCCATAAATACCCCGCAGCGGTCAACCGTGACATTTCGTCGTAGCTGAAGCGGTATCCATGCACTCCTGTGTCGCCTGCGGCTTTCCAACTCATGCCGGATACGTTTCCGTTGTAGCAAGGTGTGCTTCCGCCGTATGAGTCGTTGTAATGCAAGGTCTGGTTGAACAACGTATCGGTAGTGAGTGTCTTGATCCATGAGCGGACATTATAGGTATAATCCGTTGTAAGAGCAGAGTTGCCATGGCGTTTGCTGCTCTTGATTCGTCCCAAGTCATCATATGTGTTTTCAACGAGAGTCACTTCCTCATTCGTATTCAGCTTATGCTTTGTCGCTAAAAGGCGTCCTGCGTGGTCATACTCGTACGTACATTCTTCCGTTTGTGTGCTATATCCTGTGGCGGTATGGACATGTTGCCGCTTCAGGGGTTCCCCCGTAAAGCTGTAAGCTACGTATTCTTCCTCTATACCTCCCATGTGGTTCGTCGCCCGGCTTTGGATGATGCGTCCGCGTTCGTCGTAATAGAAAGCGGCATAATCATATCCGGTCACACCGGTAGCATCCATGCGGGCTGTAACTGTTCCTGTCAACAATCCTTTGCTGCTTTCCGAGCGAGTGCCATAGCCCGAGGGAGGTGTAACATAGTTCAGAGAAGCGGGAACTCCATGCTTGCCGATAAAAGAGTAGTCATCATAGTAGTTCACTGTATACACTACAGGATTTGTCATCGGGATATTCTCGGGAATATAGCCATGAAAGGCAGTGCCTGTATCATCCCGTCGCGCTTTCACATCGATTTCACACAAAGGGAAGTCATCGTAATAATAAGAATTGTGGCAAATGCCAGTGAGTACCGGACGATTCAATTCATCGCTAAGGGAGAAAGCCCATTCTCCACGAACACGTTGCTCGCCATCCTGCGAAAACACCTGGTGGTCGCCATGATCGTAAATGTAATCTATCAATTGATTACTAGTCGTATCCACGGTCTGCCAGAACCTTGCTTCCATCTATTTCGATATGATCCAGTAAAGGAATTGCATAATTGATATCATTACGCTGCCCTTCACTGATCATAAAATAAACCGGATAACCGTATGCATGTACAACTGCATGGATTTTTGTGCTGGCTCCACCACGGCTGTGTCCAATTTCGTTTGATGGCCCCCTTTTTTTGCTCCAGCACTATGCTGATGAGCCTGGACGATAGAGGCATCAATTGATAGTTCCGTTAATTCAGCTTCTAAGCTCAAGACACGAAAAATATTATCAAGGATGCCATCTTCAATCCATTTACGAAAACGGGAATAAACCGTTTGCCAGGCCCCATAACGTTCTGGGAGGTCCCGCCAGGGAGCCCCACTGCGAGCAATCCAAACAATTCCATTTAGAATTGTCCGATTACATTTTGAAGGACGACCTTGCTTTCCAGAATTTTCAGGTGGCAGTAAGGGAGCAACACGATTCCATTCATCATCGGTTAATTCGTATCGGCGCAACATAATCAACACCCCTTTTTCTTTATTTTAACATGAAAAAGGGTAAACGAATATATGTTTTGTGCAACTTTTATTTTTCAAACACGCTCTAGTTCTCTTTAAATTTTCTCTGCATTTCTTCTGGCAAATATTTTGCCAATTCCTCCACTAACTCGTGCACCTTTGTTCCTGGTGCTATTTCCGCCGGTGTTTTTCCCTCTCCATTTTTTATAATCCGCCTCGCATATCGAATTGCTAATTTCGGACTACCACCATTCATCAGCGTTTCAAATATGTTATCCATATTCTTCTCATATTTTCCAATTCCTAGTTCTCGAAATTTTTCATTCAGAAATTTCTTATACTCAGACCTATGATTATTTGAGGTATAATATGCGAAATGCAGCATAAACCAAAATTCAATACACTCATTACTCCATGCTGCATGATACTGAAGTTCTGGATTCTTTTGGTTCAACATATTTGCCCGCTGGACCACTCCATTAACATCGCAGGACGGGAAACTGTCTTTATCATAAACACACCATATCTGCCCTTTCGTAATCTTATTCTCACGCACATACTCTTCAGCCTTTCCGATTACCCGCATCGTCTCAGCCTGGCAGCCTTCAATTTCAATCAAAACCATATCTCGATAAATGGGATTATCTTCAATATACCGTTTGAATCCTTGAAAATATTTAGGTTCCGTTGCTTGTCCTTCGCAGAAAATATAATAGCGGAATTCTTTCTTTTCCAGATATTCCTGCCGACGTTTCTTCTTCCAGTTGTCTTTCTCTTTTCTGCCTCTTTTAGCCATTCACCGTCCCCCAATCTATAATCTTTCTGAGGTATGGATCTGCACCATATTTCCCTTCCAGATACTGTTTATCGAACTTGGCATCCTTTCGTACAGATTCACCTTTCTTATTTTTAAATTCTACAAGAGAATATAATTTTGAGTTCTGACGGTTTCCTTTTGCTACAAACCAGATTTCATCTCTCCTGAACACTTCGCTGTTCATAGTAGATAAATCATGTGATGTAAAAATAAGCTGTGCACCTTTTTTATTCTTTTTCATATTGCCAAACATCATAATAAGGTATTTAAGTAATACCGGGTGTATCTTTGCATCCAACTCATCTATTACAAGAGTTGTCCCTCTTAGCAGACTTTTTGCAATAAACGGAAGCAAGCCAAATAATTTTCTTGTTCCACTGGATTCGTCAAATAAATTCAGCTCTGCTTCAAACTCATCTACTACGTGTTTTGTGAACACTTCAATCTGATCCTTTTCTTTTTCTTCTACACGAAAATCTACAATGTCCAAATCCATCTCCTGGATCATCTGAAGCATTAAGCTTTTTACCTCCTCTGACTTTGAAACAGCCATTCGTAATTCCTGTATAGGGTTTCCATAATTCAAAAAATCAATTTCTTCATCGAACCATCCAAGTACATCCTGTACCACCTCATTTTTCCTATAAGTAATTCCAAGATACGATAACAATGGTAATGTATCAGATAACTCATTACTGGTTTTTAATTTTGTAAAAGCACCTTTCAAAATAATTTCATTTTTATTGCGTTCAAAAAGTGCAGATTTCCTCCCAGTTTCCAGTTTTATGCGGTCTAGCCTTTCGTACTCAATCACTTCTTTTTTAACAATCAATTCATAACGATACTCTGTCAGTGCCGTTCTGAAGAACAGCTCAAATTCTGTCGGTTCATTTCTTGTCGCTTCGTCAAAAGCAAATGGCTCTATCACGACCTTTTTCATTTTCATTGCAGTCTCTTCGCTATTACTTGTGGCATATAATGGCCTTAATACTTTTGTAACCAGGCTATGGAGTGCTTCAAGAACGTTGGTTTTTCCTCCACCATTTGGTCCATATACAGCAGATACCGGTAAATATAATTCCCCATCTGTATCTTTTATAATCCGATCTTCATGCTCAGAAATGGCGGCAGCCTGCATATCAAATGTTACCTCATCCCGTATACTCTTAAAATTTTTCACTGTAAATTGGCATAACATTTTATTTACCTCCATTCGTCTAAACTTTTTATCTGTACCTTTATTATATCCAGTTTTTTGCTTTTCGCAATGATTTATGAGGTAAAATCTCATATTTATCGTTATAATTTTCATTTCTGCAATTTTCGACAAATTTTTACACTTTATACCATATATAAATTCCACAACAATATACAAAAACCGCCGCCAGATTTCTCCGGCGGCGGAAAGCTTTTCACGATTCAATATCAATATACTCAACTGCTATACGTTGGTTCCGTTACGTTTTGTGTCACTCTTCCTTAAACCTCTCCCCATCCAACTCTCTAATAACCTTCGCCGGGTTTCCGGCGACGACGGTGTTGGGGGCGACGTCTTTGGTTGCTACGCTGGCGGCGCCTACGATGGCGTTTTCGCCGATGGTGACCCCTGGAAGGATGGTAACTCCGGCGCCGTTCCAGGCGTTTTTGCAGATGCGCACATCCTTCACTGTGAGGACATCACGCTCATAAAAATCATGATTGTTGGTAAGAATTGATGTATTCAAAGCAATACGCACATTATCTTCTATATAAATATTCCCAGCTGACATACATTTGCAATACGGCATGATGACTACATTCTTACCTATATGAATATCCGCAGCTAGATTCGCATAAAAAGGCGCCACCACCTTGCTTTTCTCCCAGAAGCCTCCTGTAAACAGCTCTTTCATCAGCTCCTGATATTCCACTGATAAAGGGTCCGCTGCATTAAATCTGTGCAAAATCCCTGTAGTACGTTTTCCTTCTTTAGAGCGCTCCGGATTGGGAATCCGCAAGTCTACCCGTCTTTCTTCCATAATAATCTCCATTCCGCCGCCTTCGGTTGGCGGCACAAATAGTAATGAAAGTGTTCCAACTCTCTACACTGTGCTGTAAAATAGTTTGCAAGAAGCTACACTACAAAGCACGGGAGGAGGAGTTGTAATAACTTTCTTCGTTTTAGACAGCATAATAATCAGTGTAAGTTCTGCCTTTTCAAGCACAAATAAGTGGCATCATGAATCCGTACACTAAGAATTGTTTAAGCACCTTAGTTTAATTGTGTGGCAGTTCAGTCAATGGCTTCTTATCATTCACGAAAGGAGTCTGACTATGAAAGTTACTTATCAAACCTGTTGTGGTGTCGATGTTCACAAATCTTTTCTCGTTGCCACAATTGTAAAAACCACTGGTGGCATTGAGCCTTCTTACCAAAAGAAGCGCTTTTCCACCTTTAACAGTTCAATTCTTGAATTCAAGCAATGGCTTCTCGACAATGATTGCCATGATGTCTGTATGGAATCCACAGGTAAATACTGGGTTCCTGTCTTTAATCTTCTGGAAGATGAGATCAATGTTGTCATTGCCAATCCCAAGTGGGTAAAGGCTGTGAAAGGCAACAAAGATGATACCAAAGATTCTAAATGGATTGGGGATTTATTCCGTCTCGGACTTGTCAAAGGCAGCTATATCCCTTGTAAGATAGTCCGTATTCTCAGGGAATACACTCGCTATCGTTACAAGCTTGTTTCCTGCCGTTCAAGTGAAAAGAATCGATATCAGAATACTCTTACTGTCTGTAATGTTGCATTAGATTCTGTTGTTTCCGATATCTTTGGGAAGTCATCCATGTCCATTATCGACTATCTGCTTGAACAATCGGGTACATCCATTAACCACGAAGAAATCGCATCCAAGCTTCTTCGGAGCCTCAAATCCAAAGAAGATGCTGTTATAGAATCCGTCGAAGGATATCAAATGACTGATGCCCCAAAATATCGTGTGCGCCTCGTCCGCGCACATATGGATTATATCACAGCAGAAATCAACGATGTTGATAAAATGATAGAAAATATGATTTTTTCTAATCCTGATTTTGAAAATGCTGTCCAGTTTCTCTGTACCATTCCGAGTGTCAAACGTGATAGTGCAATCACTATCATCTCCGAAATCGGTACTGATATGTCTCAGTTCGGGGGTTCCAAACGTTTATGTTGCTGGGCTGGTCTTACACCAGGCAGCAATGAATCTGCTGGTAAGAAGAAATCTGTTCGGATTACACGTGCCGGTGTCTACCTCAAACCTGCATTAGTACAGTGTGCTCATGCAGCCGTAAAATCTGATAAATCTCCTTACTACAAAAAGAAATATGAATCACTTGTTAAACGTCGTGGCAAGAAAAGAGCCATTATCGCTATTGCCCGTATGATTCTTACTGCCATCTACCAGATGCTGTCTACTGGTGAGCAGTGGAATCCGAGCGATCTTTACAAAATCGATATGCCTGTAGCTCTTGTTGAAAAACAAAAGGCAAAAGCTATCAAGCAAGCCAAGAAACTATTGCAACGGGAGGGAATACTTCCTCCTGATGAACCATTAGCTTCTTAATCTAATTCACTATATCTATAACACCAATGCTAGCAATATAGTGTCAACTTAAAATCGTTATGATTCTGCTTATTTAATTTCGCTCCTTGAAAACTAAATAGTAAAAATAGTATCTCGCCTTATTGCCGGATTTATGGTATAGTTAAACAGACCTATACGGGATAGGCCTTTAAAAATGGTCTTCTCTTGTGTAGGAGTTAGAGTACCGATTTTCTTGTGCGAAGATGTTTTCGGTCTCTATTCTTTTTAGAGCGTTCATAGCATCTGCCAGGGTGAATCTGTGAACGCTTTTTTTGATGCTTTTAGGATCAGATTTGTAATGACTGGCAGAATTTCTATGGACATAAAAAGTAATTGTGGCACCAGGGCTTTTACCTCACCGATAATGAAAGTCCGTTTTGACTGGTAGGCCCACTTGTTTTTGATAAATGCTTTCTGTTTTACTATGCTGTCTGCTTCTGTTTTAACAAGCGCAGCAAGATTGGAGAACAACAGGTTTATGTATAATTCCTGCTCAATGGAATTACAGCTTGTTCCTGTGAATTCTTCCAGTTCCCACCATTCCTTGAGTTCCCGGTATTTTGTTTCGATATTCCATCTTTCAAAATAAAGGTTATAAAGCAATGCAGGAGAAATAGACGGATCTGTGATATTAGTGACCAGATATTCCGCTTCCTCGTTTGATTGTTCTGGCAGTGGTACTCTTACAATTCGGTAAAGGACCGGTTTGCCATCTGCTGAAGCAGCAGTCCATGAAAAATCATCAGAGCCTAACCGGGTAAGATGATTCCCCTTGTTTAAACGCATCAGAACATGACAGCCATCAGAAACCAGATCCTCGTATAATTCTTTTGAATAATAACCACGGTCAAAGACGAGCAGTGCATTCTGGGCAAGATTTAATTCATGTAACCTGGTCCAATGTTCCCTCGAAGGATCACGCTCTCCAGTTCCTTTTGTATATATCTGCCCATCGACTATCTGATCAAGAAAGACATCATAGATAGTGGAAAGAAGACCCTCCACCCAGCAAATATCCTGGTTATTACAGCTTGTAATCGTTCCAAATTCAGAGGATGTGTCGTTGGATAATGGGATCTCCAGCGTAGATCCATCAACAGCGAAAACACGGTATCCAAACCAGCTTTTTGAACAAGCGGCATGTTTGTATACAGTTTCAACCTGTTCATCAAAAAGTTCCTTGAAAAGATCTGGCAGGATGCCACGCCTGGCTTTGGAGACTGCCTGTCGTGAAACATCGGGAAACTCGATGTCAGGAATCTGCCGTTGAAGTGCGGACAATTCAATATCCATTGAGCGCTTTTTTGAATAGATAAGATAGGCAACTACCTGCTTTAATGTAAGCTTGCGGTGTCTTACAAATGCTTTTGAGCGTCGGAACTGCTCAAGAAACTGGTCTGAATTAACGTGGGTTCGCAGTTGTGTCAAAATAAGGGTAATTAAATCAGAATAATTCATAGCGTACCTCCTGAAAGTGTATATTCAAAAGGCTTCGCCGCAAATTTTGGCCACTTTGTCAAGTGTACATAGTGCCGATATTTGTCGCACAAAATTGTATATTTTTACTATTTAGTTTTCAAGGAACAGATGAGCCAATATAACTGGCTTAAGTTGACACTATATTGCTAGCATTGAACCAAGATACCCAAAATGAATTAAACACGTAATTACATCATCCCGACAGGAAAAACTAGTCATATCGTTCTGAAACGTAGTTACATCTACACTCACGGAATCTCCTGACAGCATTTCGATAATTGCAGATCTTAATCCATCGAAATCCATGTTGATCAATGGCACAACCGTTTCATATGAAGCAGTTTCGGACCAATAGCTTTTAAATTCTCCACGCAGCATTACACTGACAACCGCTTTTGGATTATATACTTGATAATCATTTAGCCAGTAACCGTCATACCACTTTTTTACTTTCTCATAATCCTGGTTATATTTCTCGGCAAGCGTCTTTACCTCTGCTTCCGTAAATCCGATATAAGACGCAAAATCCCCTGAACTCAACATGGTAAATTCATCAAAATTATTAAGCGCGGACTGGGTTTTCAATTTTTTAATCGGTAGAATTCCTGTCAAAAAAGCCAGTGCTATGAATCTGGTAGGCTCAGTTCCCTTGAACATTCCTCTGAGAAAATCAATATATCGGTCCTGCACTTGCTGTTTCTGCGCCTCATCTCTTATCAGGACATCTCACTCATCAATAATTACAACAAACTTATTTCCTGTTGCATTATTAATTTTGGATAAAGCCTCAAGTAATGAATTTATATCATTCGGAAGATCATCCGGATAAAATTCCCGCAATTCCTAAATTGTCTGCTCGGTAATATACGAGACAATATTTTCCGGGTCTCCTGCCGCCATCATACACCATTGCACATCAAAATGAATCGACGTCGTACTTGTTCAAATGCTCCATGAAATCTGGTTTTTTGCTGATTTTCAGATTGGAAAACATTTCACTGGAGTCACATGCTTTACTGTAATATGCCGTGAGCATATTTGCCGTAATAGACTTTCCAAATCTCCGCGGACGGCTGTTGCAAATGTACGCATTTGTTGAGTTCAAAACACTATTTGTGTATTCGTAAGCGCTTAATTTTTAGGTATGATAGAAAAATCCCCGACTACTTTTCAGTAGCCGGAGCACCTTGACAATTCACATATGATTGATTTGATTCGTTTGCACGACGTTCGATCTCAGCTTTGACGGTTTCGTTCCATGGCACCAGAAGTTCTAATTCATCATCACTCATCCTGTCATCAGGCAGTTTTTCCAGCAGATAAGTAAGATAGTGATAGACGTTTACTCCATTGGCTTTTGCCATTTCTACCATTGTGTACACGATAGCGCTGGCCTGGGCTCCGTTTGGTGTATCGCAGAACAGCCAGTTTTTACGGCCTACTGTAAACGGGCGGATCGCATTTTCACTGAGATTATTAGAAAAACTGCAGCGGCCGTCTTCCAGATAGGTGGACAGATAGGAGCGGCGATTCTGAATATAGGTGACAGCTTTATCCATTCTGCTTCCACGGATAGGGCTTTGCTGATCAAGCCACGACAAAAAGCCTTCTACTACCGGCTTTTCTTTTTCAAGACGAGCCTTTTTGATAGCATCGAAGGAAGAATACTTTGATCTGATCACATCTTCCAGGTGGAAGAGCTGGTTAATGTACAGCATTCCCTGTACGGATGGCTGGGTATAATCCAGAGCCTTTCCCTTGGGAATGGCATCTGTCAGATATCTTCTGATGTGTGCCCAGCAGGCTGTGCGTTTGGCATCTGGAACTTTATTGTATCCACTATAGCCGTCACACATCAGATAACCCCTTGAAGCCGTGAAGAAAATCTACGGCATTATCCCCGGCTCGGGTCTCCGAGTATTTATAGAGGATAATAGGTGGTCCTCCGCTTCACCGCTGCGGAACAGCCACATATATGACTTGGTCTGTGCACGGCGTTCCGGTCATGCAGAACCTGAAGTGGCGTTTCATCTGCCATCGCGAATCCTCGTTCCAGAAGTTTCCTGTGGAAGTATTCATACATAGGAGAAAAATGCTTCAGAATTTCGGATCACCCAGTTTGCCATAGTAGCTCTGGTGATCTCTACGCCATACTGTTTCCAGTCTTTTTCCTGACGGTAGTATGGAAGACCATTACAAAACTTCTGGTACATTACCCAGGCAACCGTTCCGGCAGAAGCCATTCCATAAAGCATATGAGCTCTGCCATCTTTTCCTTTTTTAATAATCGGAATATCCTGAAGCCTGCACTGCGGGCACTCATAGCTCTTACTGTAGTATTTATATACTTTCAGTTTTGCCGGTACAAAAACCAGTTCTCGGCGGACAAACTCTTCCCCGATTTCTTTCAGTGGGGTACCACAGACAGGGCAGAGTTTCTCTTCCTCAGAAAGTTCCAGATACTTTTTTTCAACAGGAACTCCCTTAAAACGCTCCGCATCTGTAGCTCTTGCTTTTCGCTTTTTTGCTGTTTTTTCCGGAAGAATTGTTTCAAGATCCTCTGCTTTTGCAGCCTCCGGATCCTGTTCCAGTTCAGCCTCGTTGAAAAAGTTTAACTGTCCTGGAATATTGAGAGTTCTTTTTTCGCTGGAGGTGCCAAACAGTTTTTTTCGGAGAAGGTCTATCTCTTCTTTCAGATTATCTCGTTCCTGGGTGAGAACCGCTTCCCGTTTATTGGCAGCATCGACAGTTGCCTGAAGTGTTTTTATCATCTTTTTGAGATCGTTTATCATGTCCTTCAGCTCACGGAGCTGGATATCTTTGGAACTGTCTGCCACTGCTTTTTCCTCCTGTTTCTGATGTTTCCATTATACCAGAAAACAGTGGCTTTTCCTAGCAAAACAGCGGATTTACCAGACCTTGAAAGTGCCGAAAATACAGCAAAAAGCAAGAGTTTTATGTGCATCTTTTTTACGTTGCCTTGATCGCTTTGGGCTGCTCAATATCAATGCCAGACATCAGCCAGTCGAACTCCCGCCATGTAAGATTCCGGACCTCAGATTTATTCCTGGGCCACCGGTAAGATCCCTGGGCGGTCAGTCTTTTGTAGATCATAACGATCCCGTCAGGTTCTTTTAAAATAGCTTTGATACGGTCGCATCTACGGCCGCAGAAAAGAAAAAGTGCATGGTCGATCTCCATCGAAAACTGTTCCTGGATGATCGCACATAATCCATCAATGGACTTGCGCATATCTGTTCTGCCACAGACGATATAGATCGCATCAACACTTGAGATATCCGCTAACATAACGACTCCTTAAGCGTATCCATAAGCATCTTCAGAAGTAACGGTTTGATCTCATTACTCATTCGTATAAGCAATCCGTCTGCTTCGATTTCAATCGTATGTGAATTGTCAAGGTGCATAGGTCTGTTTCCATTATCTGGGATCAGTCCTGCCGGAGAAGACTCCGGTTCTATAGCAATCTGGACTACATCCTGTTTATGGGATGTAAGGTCAAGAGTGCTGGCTTTGGGGGCTGGATCCGGTATCTGACAGGCTTTTTTGCGGAGACGGGTAACTGCATTGTAAAAACAGCTGGGAGATATCCCATGCTCATTACACCATGCAGCATCTGTCAGGCCGCTTTGTCTGCATTCGGTTACCAGTTCCATCCATTCGTCCAGGGAACGCCCTGGAGCACGTTTCTTACTCATAATGAAACCTCCAAATGTAGTAAATTTCTATCTCCTATCAAGCGGAGTGTAGTAAAAATCTATTTACTATCATTATGAGTTTAAAAACGTAGACAGTAAAGCTACCCAAGATTTAAGCGCTTACGTTTTATCAGTATTACCAAAGAGGCCTTCGCAAATATTATGAAGCACAGCAACGCCACGAAGGTGCAGCTGATCCTTCGGGAGCATCCGGGACTGTACCAGCTTTGTATAGAGGATAATGGGACAGATGCTTTTTATGATCCGGAAAAATCCGGTATTGGAATTGTAAATATGAAAGAAAGGGTAAATGCCCTGGGTGGAACCATACAGATTTTTACGGATAAGGGATTCCGGATTTTTATTACAATACCCAAATGTGGTTGAGGTGGATTCCGATAAAGATACAGTAAAGCGGGCGCACAGATTATGGAAATTATTTTTTGAATGTGTTCCGGAAATGAAAGAAAAGCAGGAGTAAGAAATGAAAATAATAATTGTAGACGATGACTGCCTGGTGGCGGGTGCGTTGAAAACCATTCTGGAAGTGAATGAGGATGTGGAAGTGTTAGCGACTGGAGCAGACGGAAAAGAGGCCTGTGAGCTTTATGAAAGGTATGAGCCGGATGTGCTCCTTATGGATATTCGAATGGAGAAAATGGACGGTCTGGAAGCATCCCGGAGTATTTTGTCCAGGCATCCAAAGGCAAATATTCTGCTTCTTACCACTTTTTCCGATGACGAATATATAGTAAAAGCCTTGCGACTTGGTGCAAAGGGATATCTTCTGAAACAGGATTATGGCAGTATTCTGCCTGCACTTCGGGCGGTTTACTGTGGGCAGACAGTATTTGGGACAGAAATAGTTTCCAGGATTCCAGACCTTTTGCAGGGAGAAAAGAAGTTTGATTATGGAAAATATGACATTAATGAGAGAGAATTTGAGATGATAGAGCTCATCGCAAATGGATACAGCAATAAGGAGATTGCGGCAGAGCTTTTCCTGAGTGAAGGAACCGTGCGGAATTATCTGAGCATGATTCTGGAAAAACTGCAGCTGCGTGACCGTACACAGGTGGCAGTTTTTTATTACCAGCATAAATAGGAGCGACAGAAGATGAACATACAGAAAATTGGAGACCAGACAGCAGAGCTTTTGAATTTATATTATAACAATGAGATAGAGCCTTTTTTGAACTCTTGTCATGAGGATGTTCTTTGGATAGGACCTGCAGACAGGCAGGTGATCCGCGGAAGAAAAAATCTGGTAGATGCTTTTCACGCTGAGAAACACGAACTGAAGTTTTCCTGAATAATCTGACGGTGCTGCCGCTTGCCACTACAAGCAGTACGGTGGCAGAGATCATGACTTTTATGCTGGTAGATACGATCTGGCCGGATAACAGTGCAAGCCGGGTAAATCAGCGTATGCAGTTTACCTGGGTGGAGCAAAAAAGGTGTGCCGAAGATACGTGTGATCTTTATTTCAAATGCAATTCAGTATGATGAGAGAGATGGCATTTATCCGGTACATTATGATGAGAATTATCGTAAGTTTGTCCTTACAGGAGAGTACCAGATCAGAGCGGATTTACGTGAAAGGATTGATAAGTCCATTCTTATCTGAACTGGTCCCGTGTGATCTATGTGGAAAGTCTCGGCAATCATACGGTGATCCATACTCTGGATCAGGAGTTTGAGTCTACAGAAAGCCTGAAAACTCTGGAAAAACGTTATGGGAACCTGTTTCTGAAGTGCCACGAGAGTTACATGGTAAACCCGGCACATGTCCATTCTATCCGCAGATTTAAAATGACTGTAACAGGAGGACGGGAACTTCCAGTTCCGGAAAAAAAGTATACGGCAGTAAAAAAGACGCTGCAAAAAATAATTGTAGCCCGTTAGAGCGTGTCTGAAAAAGGCTTTCTGCAAGATGTGCGTCACAATTTGTGGGAAATTTCGCTCGGATGAGGGCGCCGTAGCGGGCTACGGCAACCGAATTCGGGCAAAATATACCGCAAAGTGGGGCGTGCAGATCGCGGGAATGCTTTTTCCAACATGCTCTGGGGAAAAACGTTACAAAAGTACCAAAAATGTAAAAAAACACACACGTCATAAAAGAAGTATGCTATAATGGGAGCACTTAACCGATTACGGTATAAGGAATTGCCAATTAAATGAGGAGAACCCAGTATGAGTAATTATGTGATCATAACAGATACATCTGCAGATATTCCGGCAGACATTTTAGATAAGGGTCAGATTCATCTGATTCCTATGGTATACCAGTTAAACGGAGAGGAGTGTCCGCACAGGAATCCGGGAAACTGGGACAGCAGGGCTTTTATGACAAGCTTCGTGCAGGTGGAACCGGAAGTACTTCCCAGATTTCCCCGGCTACATATACCGATTGTTTTGAACCGTTTCTGAAAGAGGGCAAGGAGTATTCTTTATATTCCTTTCCGAGGACTGACTTCTACATGGCAGAGCTCTCGCATTGCAGCTGCTGATCTGATGGAAGAGTACCCGGAGCGTAATA
>ENA-OQKQ01000456-OQKQ01000456.1-human-gut-metagenome-genome-assembly--contig:-NODE-456-length-13895-cov-1.991865_pt1 | contig 13895 bp, 16 predicted proteins | sample MGYA00242651_ERZ504803 | MGnify/ENA primary metagenome ERZ504803 (study PRJEB26092, sample SAMD00036380) | human gut metagenome | host: Homo sapiens | study: EMG produced TPA metagenomics assembly of...
TCGTCAGACAGAAGATATCGTAGAGAAGATTGGTGTATCCAAAGCAAAAGAAATGGACAGCAGACGCAGATCTGATACTTATGTGTGGATTCCTCAGTACCGACTGGATGAAAATGAACGAAGAAATCATAAAAATTTTAGCAAAGAGAAAAAGACAAATTGTACCTCTATAGCAAGACAGATCTTAAATACGGCTATAGATATAGAAGATTTAAAAGTAAAATAGACCAGCCGGTGATACCGATTTCGGCAAAAGAAGAAACAGGAATTACAGATCTGGAAGAAAAAATCCGGGAAATGTTCTTCAGTGGAGAGATAAACTTCAATGATGAAGTTTATATCACAAATGAACGGCATAGACAGGAACTTTTAAAAACTGTGGAAAGTCTTTCTCTGGTAGAAAATAGTATAGAAAGCGGAATGCCTGAAGATTTCTATTCCATAGATCTGACAGATGCATATGAGAGTTTGGGAAGGATCCTTGGAGAATCACTGGGGGAAGATCTTGTTAATGAGATATTCTCTAAATTTTGTATGGGAAAATAGTGTCCATATAAAAAATAAGCATCCTGCCAGGGGAAAACAAACTAATCAAATTTATAAAGAAATAACGAAAAAATAAGAATATATACGAGGAGAAAAAGCATGAAAAATCTGGAACAGTTTTTCGACATCATAGTAGTAGGCGCCGGTCACGCAGGCTGCGAAGCATCACTGGCATGCGCCCGCTTAGGGCTCAACACAGTCATGTTCACAGTCAGCGTAGACAGCATCGCCCTTATGCCCTGCAACCCCAATGTAGGCGGCAGCTCCAAAGGGCATCTCGTCCGTGAGCTGGATGCTCTCGGCGGTGAAATGGGCAAAAATATAGACAAAACATTTATTCAGTCCAAAATGCTCAATCAGTCCAAAGGACCGGCAGTTCATTCCCTTCGTGCCCAGGCAGACAAACAGGCCTACAGCACAGAAATGAGAAAAACTCTGGAAAACACAGAAAACCTGACCATCCGTCAGGGCGAAGTAACGGAACTTCTGGCAGAAGACGGACACATCACGGGCGTAAAAACCTTTTCAGGAGCTACTTATCATGCAAAAGCAGTCGTTCTCTGTACAGGAACCTACCTCAAAGCCCGCTGCATCTACGGCGATGTAAGCAACTATACGGGACCAAACGGACTTCAGGCAGCCAATTATCTCACTGATTCCCTGAAAAAACTGGGAATCGAAATGTTCCGTTTCAAAACAGGAACACCGGCCCGAATCGCCGGAAACACCATTGATTATTCCAAGATGGAAGAACAGTTCGGAGACAAAAAGGTAGTTCCGTTCTCCTTCTCAACAGACCCGGAATCCGTACAGATCGAGCAGAAATCCTGTTGGCTGACCTATACAAACGAAAAAACACATGAAATCATCCGTGCAAATCTGGACAGATCCCCGCTGTACTCCGGTATGATTGAAGGAACAGGCCCAAGATATTGTCCGTCCATTGAGGATAAAGTAGTACGTTTTGCAGATAAAAAACGTCATCAGGTATTCATCGAGCCGGAAGGTCTTTACACAAATGAAATGTACATTGGTGGAATGTCAAGTTCCCTTCCGGAAGATGTTCAGTATGAAATGTACCATTCTGTACCAGGACTGGAACATGCCCGAATCGTAAAAAATGCCTATGCTATCGAGTATGACTGCATCAATCCACGCCAGCTCTACCCAACACTGGAGTTCAAAAAGATTAAAGGACTTTTCAGCGGCGGACAGTTTAACGGAAGCTCCGGATATGAGGAAGCAGCCGCTCAGGGCCTCATAGCGGGAATTAATGCAGCTATGGAGGTAAAAGGCCGGGAACAGCTGATTTTGGACCGCTCAGAGGCATATATTGGCGTTCTCATCGATGATCTGGTAACAAAGGAGAACCATGAGCCGTACCGAATGATGACAAGCCGTGCTGAGTACCGTCTGCTCCTCCGCCAGGACAACGCAGATCTTCGTCTTCGTAAAAAAGGCTGGGAGGTCGGCCTGATCGATGATGAGACATACCATAAATTACAGGAAAAAGAGCGCCGGATCCAGGAAGAGATCGAGAGAGTGGAACATGCAACCGTAGGTGGTTCTGCAGAGGTACAGAGCCTTCTGGAATCTCTGAACAGTACCCTTCTGAAATCCGGAACCACCATTGCAGAGCTGATCCGTCGGCCGGAGCTTAACTATAAGGTGCTTGCACCCATCGATAAAGAAAGACCGGAGCTTCCGGAAGATGTATGTGAGCAGGTAGAGATCAACATCAAATATGATGGCTACATCCGCCGTCAGATGAAGCAGGTAGAGCAATTTAAGAAACTGGAGCAGAAAAAGCTTCCGGAAGACATTGATTACGAAGATGTAGGAAGCCTCCGCATTGAGGCACGCCAGAAGCTGGAAGCCTACAGACCGGTGTCCATCGGCCAGGCGTCCCGTATCTCCGGTGTATCCCCGGCTGACATTTCCGTGCTTCTTGTATATCTGGAAAGCAGATCCGAACATAAACACAGATAATACAAAGAATAACAATAAAACACAGAAAATAAGAGAGGAAGCTGCATGTACAATTTAGAAATCCTGGAAAAAGGCTGCGAGGAGCTTGGGATCACACTCAGTGACACGCAGAAAAACCAGTTTATTCGGTTCTACGAATATCTTGTAGAAAAAAACAAAGTCATGAACCTCACCGGTATCACAGAATTTGACGAGGTTCTCGTGAAACATTTCCTGGACAGCCTCTGCTGCGTCAAGGCTGTAGATATGGGTAAGATAAAAACCGTTATGGACATCGGAACCGGCGCCGGATTCCCGGGTGTTCCCCTGAAGATTGCCTTCCCGGAGGTGGAAGCCTGCCTTCTGGACTCCCTCAATAAAAGAGTAAAATTCTTGGAAGAAACCTTTGCGCTCCTGGGCCTGGAGGGGATTTCCGCCATTCACGGAAGAGCTGAAGAATATGCAAAAAACAAAGCCTACAGAGAAAAATATGATCTCTGCGTATCCAGAGCAGTATCCGGACTGGCAACCCTGTCTGAATACTGTCTCCCGTATGTAAAAGTCGGAGGGCTTTTTGTCTCCTATAAATCCGGTTCTGTAAAGGAAGAAGCAGAAGCAGCAGAGAAAGCAGTAAAGATCCTTGGTGGAAAGATCAGGGATATTCAGTACTTTGACCTTCCGGGATCTGAGATCGGCCGCTCCCTGGTCATTATCGAGAAGGTAAAGAACACCCCAGGCAAATATCCGAGAAAAGCCGGAACACCGCTCAGAGAGCCACTGGCATAAGATACCTCCTGTCGAACAAAGGCAAAATCTGTCCGACAGGAGATTTTTTTGTCCGGGAGTTTCACAAAATTATCACAAATTTATCCTACTTTTATCACAAATTACTTTTACACTATAATCCGATAGAGATGCCCTGGATTCCCCCATTCTCTGTTTCATCCAGGGGCATTTTCTATTGGTGTTGAAAAGACGCCAGAGTCAAGGGCTTCAGTTTCAGGACCTTTTGCCTCTGGCATCTTATAAAATGGGAAATCGATAATTAAAAAAAGTATTTCCCTGAGAATAAAAGGAGGAGAGTAAAGTGATCGAAGTAAGTAATCTGGTCAAAAAGTATGGCGATCATACTGCAGTTGACCATCTTTCCTTTCAGATCGAAAAGGGGAAAATTTACGGATTCCTGGGCCCCAACGGTGCAGGAAAATCAACAACTATGAACATGATCACAGGATACATTGCTTCCACAGAAGGAAAAGTGATGATCGATGGTCATGATATTCTGGAGGAACCGGAGGCAGCCAAGAAATGTATCGGCTATCTGCCGGAAATGCCGCCGCTCTATTTTGACATGACTGTTCTTGAGTACATGAAATTTGCGGCTGATCTGAAAAAAATCCCAAGAAACCAAAAAGACAAGCAGATAAAAGAAGTCATGGATATGGTAAAGATCACAGACATGAAAGACCGTCTGATCAAAAACCTTTCCAAAGGTTATCGCCAGAGGGTGGGCCTTGCACAGGCAATCCTGGGATATCCGGAGGTGATCATCCTGGATGAGCCGACAGTAGGACTTGATCCGAAGCAGATCATCGAGATCCGTGACCTGATCAAAGGCCTGAAGCAGAAGCACACGGTTATCCTAAGCTCCCATATCCTTTCCGAGGTAAGAGCAGTGTGTGATTATGTTCTGATCATTTCCCATGGAAAACTGGTAGCCAGCGATACACCGGATAATCTGGAACGTCTGGCAGCAGGCTCCAACAGCCTCCTTATGAAGATAAAAGGCGAGAAAGACACGATTCGAAAAGCTCTGGAAACGATCGAAGGCGTAACCGGGGTGGAAATGTCCTATGACAGCGATGAGAAATTGTGGAAACAAAACTTTCCATTCAGGAAAATGTGGATATCCGTGAAAAAGTCTTCTACGCTATGGCAAAAGCGAACTGTCCAATCTACGAGATGCAGGTTAAGAGAGTTTCCCTTGAGGATGTATTCCTTGAGCTTACCGAAGGAGAGAAAAAATCCGCCGGAAAACCGGAAAGCTCACAGTGGAAACCGGTAGAAGACAGATCATCGGAAGAAGAAAAAACTCAGGAGAAAAAAACGGGGAACCAGAGAAGGCTTCTGATGAGAAAGAGGGGGATCAGTCATGACAGCGATTTTTAAAAGAGAACTGAAAAGCTATCTGACCTCCATGGTTGGATATCTCTTCATATTTTTCGTCCTGGTGCTGACCGGAATTTATTTTTCCGCATATCAGCTTTCAGGCGGCTATTCAAAATTTGAAACTACCTTAAGCGCACTGACCTTTGTGTTCCTGATCGGTGTGCCGATCCTTTCCATGCGTGTACTTGCAGAAGAGCGCAAGCAGAAAACGGATCAGCTTCTTCTGACCGCACCGGTATCTGTATGGGATATCGTATTTGGAAAATATCTTGCACTGGTAGCTGTGTTTGCCATTCCGGTCGTGATCATGTGCGTTTATCCTCTGATCATGAGTAAGTTCGGAACGATTTCCTATGCTTCCGCATACACCGGGATCCTGGGATTTTTCCTTCTGGGATGCGCGAATCTGGCGATCGGTGTATTTATGTCAGCACTTACAGAAAGCCAGGTAATTGCAGCAGTACTTACTTTTGTATTTCTGTTTGCTTTCTATATGATGAACGGAATTTCTTCATTCTTTTCACAGACATCCATGTCAACAGCTGTTGCATTCGGACTTCTGATCGTGGCTGTTGCGATTATCATTTATACCATGATAAAAATATTCTGATCTCTGCAGTGATCGGAGCAGCAGGAGAAATTGCCCTTGTTATCGTATACGTTGTGAAATCCAGTATTTTCCAGGGAGGAATCCAGAAAGTGCTGAATGTATTCAATCTGAGCGGACATTATGACAACTTTACAAACGGCGTGTTTGACGTGACAGGAATTGTTTATTTTATTTCTGTTGTTGCGATCTGCCTGTTCCTTACTATGCAGTCCATTCAGAAGAGACGCTGGAACTAGGGGGTGAATGGAAATGAAATTCAGTGATAAATTCAAGAAAAATAAAGGTGAGGCAGCAGTAAATGAAGCTGCACAGGAAGGATCTGAAAAGAAAAAACATAAACCAGATCCGAAAAAACTGATAGGAACCATAAGTAAAAAACATATCAAAAACGGCTCCTACAGCATGGCAATGGCAGCGATCTTTATTGTGATCGTAGTTGTGATCAATATGATCGTAGGTGCGATCCCATCCAAATATTCACAGCTTGATGTAAGCTCATCCAAGCTTTACACTATTGGCGATGAAACAAAAAAAGTGCTGAAGGCACTGGATAAAGATGTTACTATCTACCAGATTGCACAGAGCGGTTCTGAAGATGAAACAATTAAAAAGTTACTTGAGAAATATGAAGAAGGATCAGATCATATTAAAGTAGAACAGAAAGATCCTGTTGTAAATCCGAAATTTACGTCAGAATATACCAGTGATGATGTTGCTGCAAACAGCCTGATCGTGGTATGTGGTGACAGAAGCAAAGTTGTAAATTACAGCAGTATTTATGAATCTTCGATTGATTATAATACGTATCAGTCCACAACGACAGGATTCGATGGAGAAGGGCAGATCGACAGTGCTATTTCCTATGTAACTTCCGAAGACCTTCCGGTTCTTTATACACTGGATGGACATGGTGAAAAAGACCTGGATTCTACTCTTCAGGAAGATATCCAGAAAGCAAATATTGATATTAAATCTCTGAACCTGATCACAGAAGAAAGTGTCCCGGATGATGCTGCGTGCCTGCTAATCAACGCACCAACTTCCGATATTTCCGAATCTGAGAAAGATGCGATTATTGATTATCTTGAAAATGGCGGAAAAGCTATGATCTTCTCTGATTATACAGAAGAATCCATGGATAATTTTGATGCGGTTCTCAAGAACTATGGAGTAGAGAGAACAGAGGGTATTGTAATTGAAGGCGATTCACAGCATTATGCGCAGATGCCTTATTATCTGGTACCGACAGTCAACAGCACCGATGCAGTCTCTGATTTTGCATCCAAAGGTTATTATGTTCTGATGCCTTATGCACAGGGAATCAAGAAGACAGATGATGTCAGAGATACCGTTACGATCAACAGTCTTCTGCAACTTCTGACAGTGCTTATTCCAAAGTGGATGTCAATAGTGGAGCGATTGAAAAAAACGATGATGATATTGATGGTCCGTTTGATCTTGGTGTAAGTATTACAGAAACATTGGATGATGACAAAGAGACACAGATCGTTTATTATACTTCTTCAAATCTGATGGACAGCCAGATCAACCAGATGGTATCCGGTGGAAATGAGCAGATGATCATGAGTTCTCTGAGCTGGATGTGCAGCTCGGATGAGACATCAACAATTTCTGTTCCATCTAAAAACCTGCAGATTTCCTATCTGACACTGACTGCTTATGATGTAAGCTTCTGGAAGATCATGGTAATGGGAATCATCCCGGTAGTCTTCCTGGTAATGGGATTTATGGTATGGCTGAAAAGGAGAAAAGGCATAAATGAAGAAAAAAACAGTCAAACTGGTTTCGGCAGTAGTCGTATTGGGAGTGCTGTGTGCAGCGTATGAAGGCGTAAACTTTTATGTTACCTCACAGGAAGAGAAAGAAACTGAAGAGAATGACACAAGCGTAGATTTGGTAAGTCTGGAGGCAGATGATATAACAGCAGTTTCATTTACCGCAGACCAGAATGAAGTAGAATTTGATAAAAAAGATGATAGCTGGACAGAAAAATCTGATGCGAATTTTCCGGTAAATCAGGATACAGTTGACAGTGCAGTCAAGGGAGTTGCATCCCTGACTGCTGACCAGGAGATTTCCGATGTGGAAGATATGAGTCAGTATGATCTGGATAATCCGCAGAATACCATTACGCTGACAACAGCTGATGGTGATACAAGTCTTCAGATTGGAATGGAATCTTCAAATAATCAGTACTATGTGAAAAAAGAGGATGATGATAAAAATGTTTATCTGGTATCCAGCAGCTCAATAGAGCCTTTTATGGGAACTTTGTATGATTTTGCGGAGAGTGGCACATTTCCATCCGTAACATCTGCTACGATCACAGATGTTAAAGTAGATAAAGAGAATAGTTATGAGCTTACACAGGATGCAGACAATCTGTTCTGGAATGTGTCTGATGGTAAAACTACAGAGAAGGCAGATACTACAAAAGCAGGAACTGTGACATCGGCAGTCGGATCTCTGGCATACGATAAATTTGTAGATTATAACTGCACCGACGATTCCAAGTATGGATTTGACGATCCGTATGCAGTTATCACTGTGAAGTATACCGAGGATGAACAGGAAACACAGACGGTAGAGAAGACGCTTACTATTTATGTGGGAGATGAGACCGGTGATGACCGTTATGTGAAAGTAGATGACAGCAAAGAAGTTTACACGATCACGAAAGATTCTCTGACAGATATCCTCGACAGTACAATGTCTGATTTCTACAGCATGACAGTAAGCTATGTTTCTGCCAATAATCTGGATTCCCTGGAAGTACAGAGCGCAGACGGAGATCATACAATAAACGTTGTAACGGAAACCGTAAAGGCAGAAGATGAAGATACCACAGACGATACAGATTCTGATACTACAGATGAAAGCAGTACAGAAACATCGGATGAGAGTTCCACAGATACAGACTCCTCTGATGAAAGTTCTTCTGATGATGAGGAAGAGACTACTACAACAACTTACAAGTTAGATGGCGAAGACCTCGATGAATCCACATTCACGACTTTCTACAATAAACTCATCAACATGACCGCACAGGAACGTCTTACTGAGGAGTATACTCCAGAAGGAGATCCGACATATACCTTTATCTTTAAAGATACAGACGGAAAAGAAACTACGGTGAAGTATTATGAATATGATACAAACTTCTATGCGGCAGTAGTTGAGGATAAAGTTTATCTGGTGAACAAGATGAATGTAAAAGATCTGGATGAAGCTTATCAGAAGATGGTGAATCCGGATACGGAAGATGCCGAAGAAAGTACATCCGATACAGCTACAGAAGAGAATTAAATTTATACGAACCTGCCCCGCGAGTTGCTCGCGGGGTATTTTTTTGTTTGCCAGTGGTAAAAAAATCTTCCTGGTGATAAAATAGAGTCGATTTTATAATAAGCGAGGAATCAGAGATGTTATATTTTTTAAATGATTATTCAGAAGGTGCACATGAAAAAGTCCTTCAGCACCTGATCGATACCAATATGGAGCAGCTTCCTGGATATGGAACCGACCATTACTGTGAAGAAGCAAAAGAAAAGATCAAGAAGGCATGTGGCTGTGAGGACGCAGAAGTCTTTTTACTGACAGGCGGCACGCAGACCAATCAGATTGTCATTGATACGATGTTACAGCCGTATGAGGGCGTTGTAGCGGCTCAGACGGGACATGTCAGTACACATGAAGCCGGTGCGATTGAATTTACCGGTCATAAAGTCCTGACGCTTCCGGAAAAGAATGGCAAGATCTGTGCGGCGGATCTTAAGAATCTGATTGAGACATTTTATGGTGATGAAAATCATGAGCATATGGTATTTCCGGGAATGGTCTATATTTCTCACCCGACAGAATATGGAACACTGTATACAAAAAAAGAACTGACGGAGCTTTCTGCAGTATGCAAGGAATATAAAATTCCTCTTTTTATGGACGGAGCCAGACTGATCTATGGTCTTGTAAGTAAAGAAACAGATGTGACTTTACAGGATATTGCAAAGCTTTGCGATGTATTTTATATCGGAGGAACCAAGGCGGGTGCTTTATGCGGAGAAGCTGTTGTGTTTACCGGAGACAGTATGCCGAAGCATTTCCTTACAAGAGTCAAACAGCATGGAGCCCTGCTTGCAAAAGGCAGACTTACGGGGGTGCAGTTTGATGCGCTTTTTACAGATGATCTTTATCTTGAAATTGGTAAAAATGCTATCGAAACAGCCGCCGTTCTTAAAGCGGGATTGAAAGAAAAAGGATATACATTTTACATAGATTCACCTACTAATCAGCAGTTTGTTGTTCTGGAGAACTGTAAGATGGAAGAATTAAAAAAAGATGTCCAGTTCAGCTTCTGGGAGAAGGCTGACGATACACATACTATAGTCCGATTTGCAACCAGCTGGGCAACCAGAATGGAAGATGTAGAGAAACTTCTTTCTCTGTTATAGATTGTAAAAAGACCTTTTTTATCGTATAATATAGATATTCAGGTGATGGAAAAAGGGAGGTAGAACATGAAGAAACACAGCAAACGTCTGCTGACTGCAGCAGCACTGGTTATGACAACAACTGCCACTATTCATATTATAAATAAAGTGATTGCAGCATCCGCCTGTCTGAAGGAAATGCTGGATACTGATGTAAGAAACTATTATCATTGGCGCTTTGGTGATATTTATTATACAAAAAAAGGCAAAGGAAGCCCGATCCTTTTGATCCATGATATGCTTCCGGGTGGTTCCGGATATGAGTGGGGTAAGATCGAGGATGATCTTGCACTGGAACATACGGTCTATAACCTGGATCTTCCGGGATGCGGACGTTCTGAGAAGTCAGGAATAACTTATACAAACTTTGTTTATGTACAGGCCATCTGCGATTTTATTAAAAATGTGATCGGAGAGAAGACAGATGTTATCGTGAACGGATATGCAGTATCTTTTGTTGTGATGGCATGTCACAATGAAAAAGATCTGTTCAACAAGATTATGATGGTAAATCCGGTCAGTCTTTCAAGTCTGAAACAGATGCCTGGAAAGAAGAAAAACTTCTCCGCAGATGTCTGGAAATTCCGGTGTTTGGAACATTGGTTTATCACATGGTCGTATCAAGAGATGCTGTTAATAACGAATTCATTGAGAATTATGCATTTGATCCGTTCCATCCGGACAGAGACCTGCAGGATGCATATTATGAGGCAGCGCACAGAGGCGGCTGTTATGCAAAGAATGTTTATGCAAATAAAGCATCTAAATATATGAATATTGATATTACCCGTGGACTGAAAGAAATCGATAACAGTCTTTATATTGTTGAAGGTGAAGCTGAGAACAATGGGGAAGCAATCATAGAAGCATATCAGAATGTCAATCCATCGGTAGAAGCTGTTACGATTAAAGAAACAAAACATTTTCCACATGTAGAAGCACCGGAACAGTTCCTGGAGCAGGTTGGAATTTTCTTCTGACAGAGCTGACTGTTCGACTTGAAAAAAAAATAAAGAAAGAACTCATGCTTATGTTGATTTTCACAGTAAAATGTGATGAATAACACAAGAGCAGGAGTTCTTTTTTTCTGGAGAAGTGAGGGTACATTGCCCTACTTCTGCCGTTTATATTTCGAAAGAGCCAGAATGACAGAAACAAATGCCAGAGCAAACATAACTTCGATTCCCAGAGATTTCCAGATATCTGTGGCAATATTGCCGGAAACGCTATGATATCTGGCGAGCGTTTCATTGATGTCCTCATACCAGTAGACTGGAAGAAACTGTGCTATTTTAAGTACTTTTTTATCCATAACACTCATTGGTACAAAAACACCGGACAAAAAGCACATGCCAAGAGAAACAATATTGGAAAGTCCATTGAGCATGTTGCTGTTTTTTAACAAAAAGTCCGAGCAGATAAGACAGAGACAGCGAGACCATCATCATCACAAAGGTATTCAGGAGATAATAGGTACAGAACACCGGAAGCCAGGAGATCTTTTTGATACATGACAATTGCACCTGTGACGGCGATCAGCCATAAACCGACTCCGATCGTAAACATGGCAAGCAGTCCTTCAAGGTTCTGCCGGCGAATGGAAACGGATGAAGCCTGCATACGTTTCTGGATATCTTCTTTACTGAAAAAGCAAGAAGAATATAGCCCATGGAATAGCACAGAACAGCCAGAAACAGATAGGGAACATAACGGAAATAATAGGTATATGCCGGTGTTTCGGGAGTGGTTTCGGTGTCCTGATACATGGAAACCCTGGAAGAAGGCTGTTCCAGAGCGGCTTTTGCAGCTTCTTTCTAGAGAAAAAACCAGAAGCAATGTATGTGTGCACATTATTCAGCCATGCATTGATCTGCTGGTCTACATAAAATGAAGTATAGGATCCGGGAATCTTTGTGACGGAAATCGGGTTATCCTGTACAATGCAAGTTTTATAGAAATCTTTTGGAATCTGTACAATATATTCTGCATTTCTGTAAAAAAGCTCTTCCTGCATAACAGAAGGATCACTGGAAATCTCAGAAACATTATGGATTGTTTTGAGATAGTCTGTTAAAGCATGAGAAAGAGTACTCTGATCATTATCTGCAACAGCAATATCCACTCGCGCTTTTTCAAAATCTTCCAGATGTTCTTTGCTGGCAGCTGCCTGAAGAGCCATGGCAACGGAGAAAAAATAACCAGATATATGATCACCAGACCGATATTCTTTTTTAATATTTTCATATAGCCTTTAAATACTGTCATAGCGATTCCTCCTGATCAGTAAAAATGAAGCCATAACAAAAGCAGCGCTCATAACTGCAAGTGTGACAAGATTGCGGTAATAGCGGGCTGTATCATTGTAAACATTGATACAGTAAAATGCATCCGAAATCAGGGCAGCAGGATTGATGCGGTTGATGAATTTGGAGCATGTTTTTCTACGAGATCTTTTCATGTTACTGTTCATGAGTCCTGCAAGAAAACTGCAGACCATGGAAATCGCAAGGATAACAGCAACTTTTATACCTTCACTCAGTTTGCCGAGACTTCCGACAAACAGCCCCACAGAAACACCAATCAGGCTTCCGAACAGTGAAATGATAAGCATTTTTCCTATTTGTCCCTGAAAATCCAGTTTCAGTATGATCCTGAGATAAATGAGTAAAATAATTACATCGGTATATCCGAGCAGAAAGGAAGTAATCTGCTCAGATAAAATCAGTTTGAGTTTATGGGTGGGAGTAACACAACGTCTTGCCGCCAGAGCTGTTAAATTGGCCTGTAACGTGATCGCGGCGCCAAAGCCGATAAAACATCCATACAGGCACGCCATGGCGATCAGAGCGTAAAAAAACTGCGAATTACCATCGATCGTTTTTCCGCCCAGGGAAAGTTCCTGTACAAGATCGCGGGTATCTGCCATCTGAGAGAGTCCGTTCAGAATTCCGGAAGGATGTTCTTTCAGGATATTCTGTATGGTGTGCAGGCTGTTATTATAATTTTCCAGAATGGACTGCAGAATACTTTCCGGGATACCATGGGCATTGACGGTCAGAGACGGAGTCATTTCATTGTAATAGATACCGGAGATTTTCTTGCTTTTTTCTCGGCGAAGTCGTAACCGACAGCACCAAGAAAAATCTGCAGATGCGTGTAGAGGCAGAGAACGGAGCAACCGCTGGCAAAACAGATCTTGCAAAACGTGCCAAAGCCCTGAATCTCGATGCAATCCATGACACCGTGCATGAGATGGCAAGAGACGAAGCTAGACACGGAAAAGCATTTGCCGGACTGCTGGCCAGATATTTTGGTAAATAATCAGGAAACCTTTTTGGGGGGCGGAATAAAATCTGCCCTCCTTTTTCCGTTGTTTACAATTTTTACTTGGGATTGCGAACTTGTTTCGAATTACCTGTTGTTTACAAATGAACATAGAAAGAAAAAGCGAGGTTTTCACCATGGAAAAACAGACAGGCTGTGTCCACATCTACTGTGGGGATGGAAAAGGAAAGACGACTTGTGGTATGGGACTCTGCACGCGTGCGGCAGGGTATGGATACCGTGTTTTGATTTATCAGTTTATGAAAGATAACAGCACGAGCGAGCGGAAGGTGCTCTTACTGTCGCCGAATGTGACGTTTGTGCCGGGGCAGGACAAGATAAAGTTTTCGTTTCTGATGACACCGGAGGAGAAGGCAGAGCAGAAACGGTATTATGAAGAGCAGTTTCAGAAAGTGACAGAAAAAGCAGTTCGGGAAGAATACGATGTACTGTTTCTGGACGAGCTGGTTTATACGATTGGAAGCAAACTGTTTGATGAGCAGCTCCTTCTGGATTTTCTGGATCACAAGCCGGAGAAGCTGGAAGTGATTCTGACAGGGCAGGGACCATCGGAGGCGCTGATTGAGCGGGCGGACTATGTTTCGGAGCTGAAAAAAATCAAGCATCCGTTTGACAAGGGTCTTGCGGCAAGAGATGGAATCGAGCGGTAACGCTGAAAAAACAAGAAAAAAGATACTGTTTTGCGGGGAAGATGATTCCATGCAGAACAGTATCTTTTTCTTGATTTTGCGGGCAATGAACCAAAATCT
>ENA-OQKQ01000457-OQKQ01000457.1-human-gut-metagenome-genome-assembly--contig:-NODE-457-length-13872-cov-3.520407_pt1 | contig 13872 bp, 18 predicted proteins | sample MGYA00242651_ERZ504803 | MGnify/ENA primary metagenome ERZ504803 (study PRJEB26092, sample SAMD00036380) | human gut metagenome | host: Homo sapiens | study: EMG produced TPA metagenomics assembly of...
TGGAAAACAAGATCGACAGCAAGACCCTTGCCATTGAGATACGCAAAGGTCCTGGAACAAGAAAAAGGCCCAGGATGTCCGTGTGCTCAAAGTGGAGAGCCTGACCGTTCTGACCGATTACTTCGTCATTGCTTCCGGCACCTCCACCACCCAGGTGGGTGCTCTGGCCGACGAGGTGGAGTACGAGCTTTTCTCAGAAGGGCATCGAGCCCTACACCACCGAGGGCTTCGACTCCAAGAACTGGGTGCTGCTGGATTATTCCAGCGTCATCGTGCACGTCTTTGTGCCCAACACCCGCACCTACTATGATCTGGAACATCTGTGGGCCGATGGTGAGCCCATGGATATCTCGGAGTATCTGACCCCGGAAAACAGTCTGTAAGCTTCCCTGCCTGCAAGGGCGGCTGCCGAATATGAGGAGTGATTGAAAGCTATGAAGTATGATTACAAGGCCGTTGAGGCCAAGTGGCAGAAGGTGTGGGAGGACGAAAAGACCTTCCATGTCGAGATCGACCACAAAAAACCCAAGTTCTATGCACTGGTCGAGTTCCCGTATCCGTCGGGTGCCGGCCTGCATGTAGGCCATCCCCGCAGCTACACCGCGCTGGATGTGGTCAGCCGCAAGCGCCGTCAGAACGGCTACAATGTGCTGTACCCCATGGGCTGGGACGCTTTTGGCCTGCCCACTGAGAACTTTGCCATGAAGAACCACATCCACCCGGCCATTGTCACCAAGAACAATGTGGACCACTTCCGCAGTCAGCTGAAGGCTTTGGGCTTCTCCTTTGACTGGGACCGCGAGATCAATACCACCGACCCCGAGTACTACAAGTGGACCCAGTGGATCTTCCTGCAGCTGTATAAGCATGGTCTGGCTTACAAGAAGGAAATGAACGTCAACTGGTGCACCGGCTGCAAGTGCGTGCTGGCCAACGAGGAAGTTGTCAACGGCGTGTGCGAGCGCTGCGGCAGCGAGGTCGTTCACCGCGTCAAGAGCCAGTGGATGCTCAAGATCACCGCTTATGCCGATAAGCTGATCGATGGTCTGGACGGTCTGGATTACATTGAGCGCGTTGCCACCCAGCAGAAGAACTGGATCGGCCGCAGCCACGGCGCAGAGGTCAACTTCGGCACCACCGCAGGCGATACCCTGACCGTGTACACCACCCGCTGTGACACCCTGTTTGGTGCCACCTACATGGCGTTTCTCCGGAGCACGCTATGGTCAAGGAGTGGCTGGACAAGGGCATCCTCAAGAATGCCGATGCCGTCAAGGCCTATCAGGCCGAGGCAGCCCGCAAAAGCGACTTTGAGCGCAGCGAGCTGAACAAGGAAAAGACCGGTGTCAAGCTGGAAGGCGTCATGGGCATCAACCCGGTCAACGATACCGAGATCCCCATCTTTATCTCGGACTACGTTCTGTCCACCTACGGCACCGGTGCCATCATGGCTGTGCCCGCCCACGATACCCGCGACTGGGAGTTTGCCAAGAAGTTCGGCCTGCCCATCATCGAGGTGGTCAAGGGCAATACCCCGTCCAATCTGGACGAAGCCGCCTTCACCGATGTGGCCACCGGCACGCTGGTCAACTCCGGCTTCCTGAACGGCCTGTCCGTCACCGATGCAAAGAAAAAGATGATCGACTGGCTGGAGGCAAACGGCAAGGGCTGCGATAAGGTCAACTACAAGCTGCGCGACTGGGTGTTCAGCCGTCAGCGCTACTGGGGCGAACCCATCCCCATGGTCAAGTGTGAAAAGTGCGGCTGGCAGCCCCTGCCCGAGAGCAGCCTGCCCCTGACCCTGCCGGACATCACCGATTTTGAGCCGGGCCCGGACGGCGAATCTCCGCTGGCCCGCCACAAGGATTGGGTCAAGACCACCTGCCCCTGCTGCGGCGGCCCTGCTACCCGTGAGACCGATACCATGCCCCAGTGGGCCGGTTCTTCCTGGTACTTCCTGCGCTACATGGACCCCCACTGCAAGGATGCCATTGCTTCCAAGGAAGCTCTGGAATACTGGTCTCCGGTGGACTGGTACAACGGCGGCATGGAGCACACCACCCTGCATCTGCTGTACAGCCGTTTCTGGCATAAGTTCCTGTATGATATCGGCGCTGTGCCTTCTCCGGAACCCTACCAGAAGCGCACCGCTCACGGCATGATCCTGGGCCTGAACCCCCACAGCTTTGTCAACCTGCCCGCTGAGGAGCAGGAAAAGCTGCTGAAGGAGTACGGCAGCCAGAAGGCCGCTGAAAAGGCTCTGGAAGAAAAGTACGGCGAAATGTCACGCCACCCCATCGTGAAGATGTCCAAGTCTCTGGGCAACGTCATCAACCCGGACGAGGTGGTGGACCAGTACGGTGCTGACACCATGCGTCTGTACGAGATGTTCATGGGCGACTTTGAACAGGCTGCACCGTGGCAGACCTCTGCCATTGCAGGCTGCAACCGCTTCCTGGACCGCGTGTGGACGCTGAGCGACAAGCTGGTGGAGGGCGAGGGCTATCGCCCGCAGGTCGAGACCCTGATGCACCAGACCATCAAGAAGGTGGGCGCTGACATCGAGACCCTGAAGATGAACACCGCCATTGCCCAGCTCATGACGCTGGTGAACGCCCTGTACGACAACGGCGGCGCGACCAAGGCCGAGCTGGAGACCGTTGTTCAGCTGCTGAACCCGTTTGCTCCCCACATGACCGAAGAGCTGTGGGAGAAGCTGGGCCACAGCCACGACGAGCAGCTGGCTTACTACCCCTGGCCCAAGTACGAAGAGGCCAAGTGCGTGGAAAGCACGGTGGAGATCGCTGTGCAGGTGAACGGCAAGGTGAAGGCCCGCCTGAAGGTGGCTGCCGACATTGACGCTGCTGCCGCCATTGCTGCCGCCAAGGCTGACCCCGCTGTTGCTGCCGCTCTGGAAGGCAAGCAGCTGGTCAAGGAGATCTACGTCAAGGGCCGTCTGGTCAATCTGGCCGTCAAGGGCTAAACCAACCGATACCCTGCCGAAAGGCTGGATATACAACTACCCGCAGAGGCGGACTGGCGCATAAAACACCCGGGAACGTTTATTCAAAATCTTTTCAAAGATTTTGCGCAAAAAACTTTCAAAAAAAGGTTGACGAACCGGAGAAAATGCGCTATACTGTCTACTGTTAGTTACCATGTAACAACGAAATTCCTGCCTCACGGTCCAAGGGAGGGAATAAGATGTCGGAAATTCGTGTTAAAGAGGGCGAGTCGCTGGAAAGCGCACTGCGTCGCTTCAAGCGCAGCACCGCTCGCAGCGGTGTGCTCGCAGAGGTCCGTAAGCGCGAGGCTTACGAGAAGCCGTCTGTCAAGCGCAAGAAGAAGTCCGAAGCAGCCCGCAAGCGCAAGTTCAAGTAATTGATCACTTGAAGTCGCTGTTGCTTTAGATTTCATACGCGTTGCTAACGCCGATGTAGGGGAGCCTGTATTGCAGGCTCCCCTATTTTCATTGCAGGGAGAAATACTATGCTCATCACCCCCGAATACGTTTTCAAGGATGTCACCCACATCACGCCGGAATGGCTGGCGGCAAAAGGCATCACTGCGCTGGTGCTGGATATCGATAACACCCTCACCGCCGACCGCAGTCAGGAGCTGCCGGAAGATGTGGCCGTGTGGTTGGACACTATGCGCAGGGCGGGTGTCAGGCTCACCATCGTGTCCAACGGTGCGGAAAAGCGGGTGCGGCCCTTTGCCCAGAAGCTGGGCCTTGCGTACCTGTACCGCTCCGCAAAGCCGCTGCCCTTTGCTCTGATGGCAGCGCAGCACCGCATGGGCGTGAAGCACCGTCAGATGGCGATGGTGGGCGACCAGCTCTATGCCGACCGCATGGCGGCAGCGCTGTACGGCATTCCGGGCCTGATGGTCGGTGCCCCGCGGCCCGGACCTCGGTGCGCAGGTCATCCTCAAAGCGTAAGTGGGAGAAAAAACACTGGCAGAAATACTATGACCGGGGAGGCAAGACCCTGTGAGTGATTGGAAGATCCGGTTCGGAACCGCAGGCACCAGCGACAGCTTTGCCGCCCAAGGCTACAAAAGCAGCTTGGATGTGCCGGAGTACACCGCAAAGATGGGACTGAACGCCTTCGAGTACCAGTGCGGGCGCGGCGTGCGTCTGGGGCTGGACAAGGCTGCAAAAATGGCCGCACTGGCCGGGCCAAAGGATATCCTGTTCAGCGTGCATGCACCGTATTATATCAGCATGTCCAGTCTGGAAGAGGAAAAGCGGCTCAACAGCATCCAGTATCTGCTGCAAAGTGCGGCGGTGTGCAAAGCGCTGGGCGGCAGACGCATCATCTTCCACTCCGGCAGCTGCGGCAAGCAGAGCCGGGAAGCGGCCCTTGAAAAAGCATTGGATACCATGCGCCGTGCCGTGGAAGCGCTGGACGAAGCAGGCTTTGCCGATATGACTCTCTGCCCGGAAACCATGGGCAAGATCGGCCAGCTGGGCACACTGGACGAGGTGCTGGCGCTGTGCAGCGTGGATAAGCGCATTATGCCCTGCATCGACTTCGGCCACCTGAATGCCCGCACTCTGGGCGGCATCCGCTCGAAAGAGGACTACGCTGCCATCCTTGACCGCATGGCAGAAAAGCTGGGGGACCAACGGGCAGAACGGTTCCATGTGCATTTTTCCCGCATCGAGTATTCGGCGGGCGGCGAAAAGCGCCACTGGACCTTTGCCGAGACCCAGTTCGGCCCGGAGCCGCAGCCGCTGATGGAACTGCTGGCTGAGCGGAAGCTGCAGCCGGTCATCATCTGCGAGAGCGCAGGCACGCAGGCTGAGGATGCCGGGGCTATGCAGCAGATGTACCATGCAGCGTGCAAAACGTAAAAAATTTTGTGTTTTTATCGTCTTTTTTGCCGAAACCCCTTGCCAAATGCAAACGGATTGGGTAAAATAAATAGAGATATGCGTTAAGCATTTGAGATTAAACTAATGGAGGAATTCCTATGATTTCTGCAGGCGAGTTTCGCAATGGCGTGACCTTTGAGCAGGACGGCCAGGTTCTTCAGGTCGTTGAGTTCCAGCACGTGAAGCCCGGCAAGGGCGCTGCCTTTGTCCGTACCAAGACCAAGAACGTGATTACCGGCTCTGTGGTTGAGACCAGCTACAACCCGACCGCAAAGTTCCCGCAGGCTTTCATCGAGCGCAAGGACGTGACCTATAGCTACGAGGATGGCGATCTGTACCACTTCATGGACAACGAGACCTACGATGACATCCCCGTCAACGCAGCCGATGTGCCCGATAACTTCAAGTTCTGCAAGGAGAACGAGCTGTGCAAGCTGCTGAGCTACAAGGGCAAGGTGTTCAGCGTCGAGATTCCCAACTTCATCGAGCTGGAAGTTACTCAGACCGAGCCGGGTGTCAAGGGCAACACTGCCACCAACACCCTGAAGCCCGCTACCGTCGAGACCGGTGCTGAGATTCGTGTGCCTCTGTTCATCAACGAGGGCGACCACATCCGCATCGATACCCGCACCGGCGAGTATATGGAGCGCGTCTGATCCCTTTAACGCCAAACCGGGCTGCGGGCAACCGTTTGCCCGGTTTTTTTAAAACTCCGATTTTTCTCATTTTAAGGAGGGCATTCGTATGGAACTGAATAAAAAGGCAGCTTATCTGCAGGGTCTGGTCGATGGTCTGGGCATTGATGATACCACCAAAGAGGGCAAGATCATCAAGGCCATGAGCGCACTGCTGGGTGAAATGGCTGAGGTCATCGAGAGCGTGGACGAAGATCTTTCCCGCGCCTACGACCAGATCAACGACCTGAGCGATGAGCTGGAAGATCTGGAAGCAGATCTGTACGAGGAGGAGGACGAAGACGGCGAAAGCGAGGACGCTGAGGATGAGGACACCGACGGCGACGACGATGCCAAGGATGATGACATCGCCAGCGAGCCGTTCTATGAAGTGGCCTGCCCCAACTGCGGCGAGACCGTTTACGTCAGCGAGGATGATCTGGATGCAGGCGAAGCCAACTGCGCGCACTGCGGCGTGACCTTTGAGGTCGCTCTGGAAGGGGACGGCGAAGAGGATGCCGAGGATGGCCCCGTGCAGTACGAAGTGACCTGCCCGGACTGCGGCACCACCGCCGTGTTTGAGGAAGACGAACTGCTGGACGGCGCACCCAAGTGCCCGAACTGCGGCAAGCCCCTCGACTTTGAAGTGACCGAAGAATAAGCAAAAAAGACCGCTGCACTCCGGTGCAGCGGTCTTTTTTTGTTTACTGTGCGTTTGCCTTCTGCAGCCAGATGCTGCCGATGTCCAAAGCGTTGTACAGGCCGATCTTGGTGGTCTGACGCATCACGCGCTCCTGCGGAGCCTTGGTGGTGTCGGTAGAGAGCAGCATCAGGTGGACCTTGTCTGCAACCTGCTGGTCGCCCACAGGCTTGGTGGTCGTGATCTGCAGATAGAGCACATATGGGTCGGTCATATTGCCGTAGTACAGCTCATTGTCCTTGCGGACGAGGGGCTTGCCTTTATAAGTCAGTTTTGGAGTAAATGCCATCGTGAAAGCCTCCCTATCAATAGTAGTTCAGTTCAGTATAACACATCTATGGTACAGGATGCAAGCTTTTGACCCGATAGAAGGCGGGCTTTTTGCACACAATGGCATGCCTGCGTGCAAAAGAATCTGCAATTTTAGGCACTCTGGCAGAAAACGGGTCTTGCCGGAATGCACAGATATGGTATACTAAGAACGAGAAAGCCCGCAGCATAGCCCGGGCAGAAAAGTGAGGGAGACAGCATGGCAGACTATCAGGAATACCGGCGGCGCGTGTTGCGCAAACGCTGGCGCAGGCGGTTCATGGCGGCAGCTTTGCTGCTGCTGCTTTTGCTGGTGGGAGCCATCGGGATGTTGTGGAAGAGCCTGCACCGGGAACAGCGGCCCTCCGGCGTTGGGCAGAACACCATCCTGCAGGAGGTAACACAGGATAATACTTGGAACACGGCCTCCTACGCGGTGGCGCGGCAGCTCACGGTGCAGCCGCTTGCAGACAGCGCGGCCACTGCGCTGGATTTCCGTATGGCGGCGCTTCCAAAGAGCAGCACGGCTGTGGGCAAGGAATGGTTCAATGACGTGAGCTTTGTGGGCGACAGCCTGACGCAGGGCATGCAGCTGTACGAAGAGGAATGCAGAACGCCATGTTCTGTGCGTACAAGGGTGTTGGGCCGAACGTGATCGTCAACGGCACCACCTGCAAGCGTGCCGACGGCGTGGCTGAGGTGCCGCTGGAAGCGTTGACCGCCCAGCAGCCCAGAGCTATTTATGTTCTGTTGGGCACCAACGTGCTGGGCCGCGATACCGATTATAGCAGCTTTCTGACCTATTACCGGCTGATGCTGGACATGCTGAGCCAGACACTGCCAAATGCAAAGATCTATGTGCAGTCCATCACGCCGGTGCGGCCGGAAGTATGCCAGAAGTCCGGCCATGAGGGCTTGAACCGTGACCGCCTGTGCCAGATCAACAATGAGCTGGCAGCCATTGCGCTGGAAAAGAACTGCTATTTTCTCAACCTGTGGGAAGTGCTGGCAGATGAAAACGGCGACCTGATCGAAAGCTACGCCCAGCCGGACGGCTACCATCTGAGACCCGCCGGGTATGCCGTATGGACGGATTATCTGTGCAGCCACACAGAAGGATAAAAAATAAGAGGTTCGTTCACTGAGCGAACCTCTTATTTTTTACTTGAAACTTAGAACAGGCCGGTGATCTTGCCGTCGGCATCCACATCGATGCTCACAGCGGCGGGCTTTTTGGGCAGGCCCGGCATGGTCATGATATTACCGCAGATGACCACCACAAAGCCTGCACCGGCAGCAAGGCGCACCTCGCGCACCTCCATGGTAAAGCCGGTGGGGGCACCGATGAGCTTTGCGTTGTCGCTGAAGCTGTACTGGGTCTTGGCGATGCACACGGGCAGGTTTCCGTAACCCATCTCAGTCAGCTCGGCCAGTGTCTTGCTGGCGGCGGCGCTGTAGTTCACACCGTCGGCCCGGTAAATTTTGGTGGCGATGGCGTTGATCTTGTCCTTCAGGGGCATTTCCAGCGGGTAGGTGTACTGGATGGGACGATCCTCCAGCACCTCCAGCACCTTCTCGGCCAGAGCTTTGCCGCCCTCGCCGCCCTTGGCGAACACCTCGCTCAGCACGCAGGGAACACCCTGCTCGGCGCACACCTGCTCCACATAGGCCTGCTCTTCGGCGGTATCGGTGGGGAAGGCATTGATGGCGACCACCACCGGCAGGCCGAAGCCATTTTTCAGGTTGTCGATGTGGCGGATGAGGTTGGATGCACCGGCCTTGACGGCTTCGAGGTTGGGCTGGCTCAGGTCGGCCTTTGCCACGCCGCCGTGGCTCTTGAGGGCACGCACAGTGGCCACCAGCACGCAGGCAGAGGGAGCGATACCGGCGTAGCGGCACTTGATATCCATAAACTTCTCTGCACCCAGATCGGCACCGAAACCGGCTTCAGTGATGGTATAGTCGGCCAGAGAAAGGCTCAGCTTGGTAGCCAGCACGCTGTTGCAGCCGTGGGCGATGTTGGCAAAGGGACCGCCGTGGATGATGGCGGGGTTGTTTTCCAGCGTCTGCACAAGGTTCGGGTCCAGCGCGTCCTTCAGCAGGGCGGTCATGGCACCGGCAGCACCGATCTCACCGGCAGTGACGGGCTTGCCGTCGTAGGTGTAGGCGCACACGATCTTGGAAAGACGCTCCTTCAGGTCGGAAATGCTGGTGGCGAGGCAGAAGATCGCCATCACCTCGCTGGCAACGGTGATATCAAAGCCGTCCTCGCGGGGGGTGCCGTTCACCTTGCCGCCCAGACCGTCCACGATGAACCGCAGCTGGCGGTCGTTCATGTCCATGCAGCGCTTCCATGTGATGCGGCGGGGGTCGATGTTCAGCGGATTGCCCTGCTGGATGCTGTTGTCGATCATGGCGGCCAGCAGGTTGTTGGCCGTGCCAATGGCGTGCAGGTCGCCGGTGAAGTGCAGGTTGATATCCTCCATGGGCACCACCTGTGCGTAGCCGCCGCCGGCTGCGCCGCCCTTGACACCGAACACGGGGCCGAGGGACGGCTCACGCAGGCAGAGCATGGTCTTTTTGCCCAGAGCGTTCATGGCATCGGCCAGACCCACGCTGGTGGTGGTCTTGCCCTCGCCCGCCGGGGTGGGGCTGATGGCAGTGACAAGGATCAGCTTGCCCTGCTTTTTGGCATCGTGGATCAGGCGGTGATCGATCTTGGCCTTGTAGCGGCCATAGGGGATCACGTCCTCATCGGCAAGGCCCAGCGAGGCAGCGATCTCGGTGATGGGCTTCATTTTGGCTTCCTGTGCGATCTCGATATCGGTTTTCATCAGACATCCTCCTTTGGAAGTCGTTTTTACAAGCATTGCACGCCGCCTGAACGGCCTTTTTGCTCGCATCCTGCGTTGCTTTCCCTTGCAATCCGTCAGGATTGCTGCGAAAAATCGCCTTGTCTGCGGACAAAAAATCCCGCCATTCAACGCACCCTGCTTATAAAAACAACTTCCGACAACAAAAAAGGCAGCTTTGCGCAGCAATTGCGCAAGGCTGCCCAGACGGTCGGCATTGACTCTCCCGCCATCCCTGCACTGTGGTGCTCCACAAGGTTCCGTCAGCAGAGATACGGTCTCTATGCAGTAAAGATAGCACAAATGCCGGGGTGTTTGTCAAGGAAAAACATATACGAACTTGTCGGGGCGAGGCCCCTCCATCTTGCTGCGCAAGACCGTTCTGTCGCTTAAAAGCCCCACTGGGGCTTTCATTGCTGCGCTGCGCTCGCAAACGCGAATATTTTGCGTTCTACAGCTTTCTGTGCTATAATTAAACTGGATTATTATGAAAACAGAAAGCAGGAATCCCTTTTATGTTGCAAAACCCTGAATTGCATTATCTGGATAACGCCGCTACCACCATGGTGGCTCCCGAGGTGGCGGATGTCATCGACAAGGCCATGCGGGAACACTGGGCAAACCCGTCCAGCCTGTACGGCCCCGGTGCCCGCAGCGAGGAAGCGCTGAACGCCGCCCGTGCCGCTGTGGCCCGTACACTGGGCTGCAAGCCAAAGGAGCTGTACTTTACCTCCTGCGGCAGCGAGAGCAACAATCTGGCCCTGCTGGGCGCGGTGCGCACCCGCACTTTCGGCAAGGGCATCGTGGTGTCCGGCTTTGAGCACCCCAGCGTCCAGCGCCCGCTGGAAGAGCTGGCGAAGCAGGGCTACAATGTCACGGTGGTCAAGCCCCGCCCGGACGGCACATTGGATATCAACGAAATGCTGGAGCATGTGGACAAGAACACCATCCTCGTGGCCTGCATGATGGTGAACAACGAGGTGGGCACCCGCAACGATGTGGAACGCCTTGCCGCCGAGGTCAAGCGCCGCAACAGCCGCACCATTGTCCATGTGGACGCAGTGCAGGCGTGGATGCGTGTGCCCATCAAGCTGACGAACATCGACACCCTGTCGGTGAGCGGCCACAAGATCCACGCTCCCAAGGGCATTGGCGCGTTGTATCTTTCTGACCGTCTGGTACAGGCGTTCCGGCCGCCGTACCTCGGCGGTGAGCAGGAGCGCGGCCTGCGCCCGGGCACCGAAAACCTGCCCTACGCCATGGGTCTTGCCGCAGCCGCCACCCGTCTTGCCAAGACCATGAAGAGCCGTGACACCGCTATGAAGGCTCTGAACCAGCGTCTGCGGGACGGCCTGAAGGCCTTTCCGGAGGTGGAGCTCAACAGCCCGGAAAACGCGGTGCCCGAGGTGCTGAACTTCAGCGAGATGTGCATCAAGAGCGAGACCATGCTGGCATGGCTGGCCGAAGCACAGGTGTATGTTTCCTCGGCAAGTGCCTGCGGCCGCGGCCAGCCCAGCCACACGCTGGCGGCAATGGGCAAAGACCCGCTTGCCATCGACACGGCCATCCGCGTGTCCTTCTGCGGCGACAACACCCCGGAGGATGTGGATGCTTTCCTCAACCGCTTTGAGGACGGAATGAAGCATCTGCAGAAGATCCGGAAGTGATTCCGCAGGCAGGACCGTCTGGAATGGCCGCCGCTTTGCTCTGGCCATGTTAAATCGTAACCTAGGAGATACAACATTTATGCATGAAATTATCATGGGCTATCAGGGTGAAATGTCCCTGAAAGGCCTCAACCGCAACCAGTTCGAGTCGGCGATGATGAAAATTCTGCGCTACCGGCTCAAGACCGTGGGCAAGTTCAAGGTCTACTGCACCCAGTCCACCTTTTACATGGAGCCTGAGGAAGAGGACGTGGATATGGACCTCGCCTTTGACCGGGTGAGCAAGGTGTTCGGCCTTGCGGCGCTCAGCCGCGCCGTGGTCTGCGACAAGGACTTTGACACCATCTGCCAGACCGCTGAGGATTACCTCGGTGCCAGTCTGCACGGCATCCGTACCTTCAAGGTGGAAGCCCGCCGCTCCGACAAGACCTACCCCATGACCAGCCCTGAATTGATGCGGGAGCTGGGTGCCTATCTGCTGGGCAAACACAACTACCTCAAGGTGAATGTGCATAACCCGGATTTTAAGGTGATCGTAGAAATTCGTGATTACGGTGCCTACATCCACGGCCCCAAAGTGCCCGGCGAGGGCGGTCTGCCCGTGGGCACCAGCGGCCGTGCATTGAACATGCTGTCTGGCGGCATCGACAGTCCCGTGGCAGCTTACCGCATGGCAAAGCGCGGTCTGGCACTGGACCACATCCACTTTGCGTCTCCGCCGTACACTTCGGAGCGCGCAAAGCTCAAGGTGAAGGCTCTGGCGCAGCTCACCAGCATCTATACGGGCAGCTCCAATCTGTTCGTCGTGCCCTACACCAAGCCGCAGGAGTACATCCGGGATAATGCTCCGGATGTGCTGTTCACGGTGCTGATGCGCCGCAGCATGATGCGCATTGCCAACGTCATTGCCAAAAAGCAGGGCTGCGAAGCCCTTGTTACCGGCGAGAGTCTGGCTCAGGTAGCCAGCCAGACCGTCAAGGCCCTGCAGTGCACCGATGCTGCGCAGGATCTGCCCATCCTGCGCCCGCTCATCGGCATGGACAAGACCGAGATCGTGGAGACGGCACGCCACATCAACACCTTTGAGACCAGCATCCTGCCCTACGAGGACTGCTGCACCATCTTCACCCCGCCGCACCCGAAGATCCGCCCGGAGCTGGCCGAAATTCTGGAAGCCGAAGCCGCCATGCCCGGCCTTGCCGCGCTGGAAGCCGAAGCAACGGAGAGCGCCGAGCGCATCCGCATCCGTATCACCGATCAGGTAGAATTTGAGGGTTGATTTATCCATGACAGCAGAGATCATCAGTGTGGGTACCGAGCTGCTGCTCGGCAACATTTTGAACACCAACGCCCAGTATCTGAGCCGCGAGCTGGCGGCACTGGGCATTACGGTCCAGCGCGAGAGCACCATCGGCGACAACCACGACCGTCTGGCAGATTTGTCAACGAAGCAAAGCAGCGGTGTGACCTGCTGGTGTTCACCGGCGGCCTTGGCCCCACGGCGGACGACCTGACCAAGGAGACGGTTGCCGGCTGCTACGGCGACACGCTGGCCTTTGACCCGGAAGAATGGCAGAAGATCGTGGATTTCTTCACGCGCACCGGGCGCAAGACCACCCCCAACAACTGCAAGCAGGCTATGGTGCCGGTGCACGGCCACAGATCACCAATAACCACGGCAGGCCCCCGGTGCATGGTTTGAACAGGATGGCCACTGTGCCGTGCTGATGCCCGGCGTGCCTCACGAAATGAAAGCCATGTGGGAGGAGAATGTGCGCCCACTGCTGCTGGCCCGCCAGAACTGCACCCTGCATTCCATCACGCTGCGGGTGCTGGGCGGCGAAAGCGATATCGAATACCGTGTGCGGCATCTGCTGGAAAACGCAAATCCCACCGCCGCCATCTACTGCAAGACCGGCGAGTGCGAGATCCGCATTACTGCCCGGGCAGAAACCGACAGTTCAGCCGAAAAAAATGTGCCGCGCATACGCCACAAAGTTCTATGATCTGCTGGGTGATGCGGTGTATGATGAGGATGTGACCGGTCTGGAAGAGACTCTGGTGCACACCCTGAAGAAAAAGGGGCTCACCATTGCCACGGCAGAAAGCTGCACAGGCGGCATGATCGCCCAGCGGCTGACCAATGTGTCCGGTGCAAGTGAGGTGTTCGGCTTCGGCTTTGTTACCTACTGGGAGCAGGCCAAGGCAAAGATGATCGGTGTAGACCCGGCGGCGATCGCAAAGTACAATGTGGTGTCCGCACCGGTGGCAGCACAGATGGCACTGGGCGCAGCCGAAGCTGCCGGGGCTGATATCGCTGTCAGCGTCACCGGTCTGGCCGGCCCCAACGGCGGTGATGCCGTCCGCCCGGTGGGCACGGTGTATCTGGGTGCGGCCTGCGGTGAGACCGTCTATGTAAAAAAGCTCTTCGTCTCCCGCCCGACCGTGCGCTGGTGCGTGCCCGCGCGGCACAGGCGGCACTGGAACTGGCGCTGCGTCTGGCTCAGGGCAAAGTTCCTGCAGATACACAGGCACTGGCAAAAAGCGCCCGGCACGATGCTGCGGCTCTGACGGCACTGGACAGCACCTTCCTCAAGGGTTAATACGAGCGGCCCCGGGCCGCGGGGGTGAAGCAGTTGATACACGAAGTAAAAAACGCAGACCACCTGTGTGCTGCGGTTGTTTGGCGCACCGCTGTGGGCAGTACAACAGGCAGTGCAGCAGACAGGACTTGCTGCCCAGTGCCGCAGACGCGGTGCAGAAACATTGGCTGCGCTGCAGGCAGAAACGC
>ENA-OQKQ01000458-OQKQ01000458.1-human-gut-metagenome-genome-assembly--contig:-NODE-458-length-13859-cov-2.739222_pt1 | contig 13859 bp, 11 predicted proteins | sample MGYA00242651_ERZ504803 | MGnify/ENA primary metagenome ERZ504803 (study PRJEB26092, sample SAMD00036380) | human gut metagenome | host: Homo sapiens | study: EMG produced TPA metagenomics assembly of...
GGAACGACCACGGCGACGCCGCGCTTCTCGTATGCGGAGGCGCCCAGCTCAAACTGGCCGTCGGCGCAATCGACAAAGGCGGAAACGGGCAGGCTGTCGCCATCCATGCGATCGATGGGCTCGAGCAGGTTCTTGACCTGCTGGGCGATGGCGGACTTGGTCTCCTCGGAGAGCTCGACGGGAGCGGCATCCTCGGCAGTTGCCCAGTCGGCCGGAACCCCGAACTTACGGAAGGCGGTAGCGCCGGCATCGATGGCCTTGTGGTTGGCGTCGACGATGGCCTGGCCCTTCTTCATGTAGGACTTGGTAGCCGCGTCCTTCATGTACTGCAGAGCGTCCTCGGCGGGCAGGACCTTGGCCAGCGCGAAGAAGGCGGACTGGAGCACCGTGTTGGTGCGCTTGCCCATGCCGACCTTGGCGGCCAGGTCGATAGCGTCGATCAGGTAGACGTTGACGTTGTTGTTGGCGATGTAGCGCTTGGCCACGGCGGGCATGTGCTCGGCGAACTCCTCGTCGCTCCACTGGCAGTTGACCAGGAAGGTGCCGCCCGGCTTGACGTCGCGGACCATCTTGAAGCCCTTGACGATGTAGCTGGGGTTGTGGCAAGCGACAAAGTCGGCCTTGGTCACGTAGTACGGCGAGCGGATCGGGGAATCACCAAAGCGCAGGTGCGAGACGGTGACGCCGCCGGTCTTCTTGGAGTCGTACTGGAAGTAGGCCTGAACGTACTTGTCGGTGTGGTCGCCGATGATCTTGATCGAGTTCTTGTTGGCGCCGACGGTACCGTCGCCACCCAGACCCCAGAACTTGCACTCGATGGTGCCGGGAGCTGCGGTGTTGGGTGCATCCTCGGCCTCGGGCAGGCTCAGGTTGGTCACGTCATCGACGATGCCGATGGTGAACTCGCGCTTGGGCTCGTCCTTCTTAAGCTCCTCGAAGACAGCGAACGCGGACGCGGGAGGCGTATCCTTGCTGCCCAGGCCGTAACGGCCGCCGACGACCTTGATGCCCGTCTTGCCGGCCTCGTAGAGAGCGGAGACGACGTCCTGGTAGAGCGGCTCGCCGATGGAACCCGGCTCCTTGGTGCGGTCCATGACGGCAATCTTCTTGACGGTCTCGGGAAGAACGTCGACAAAGTGCTTGATGGAGAACGGACGGAACAGGCGAACCTTGACCAGGCCGACCTTCTCGCCGTGAGCGTTGAGGTAGTCGATGACTTCCTCGAGCACGTCGCAGAAGGAGCCCATGCACACGACGACGCGGTCGGCATCGGGAGCGCCGTAGTAGTTGAACAGGCCGTAATCGGTGCCGAGCTTCTCGTTGATCTTCTTCATGTAGCCCTCGACGACGGCGGGAAGCTCGTCGTAGACCTTGTTGCAGGCCTCACGGTTCTGGAAGAAGATATCGCCGTTCTCGTGGCTGCCGCGGGTGTGCGGGTGCTCAGGGTTGAGCGCGTGGTCGCGGAAAGCCTGGACGGCGTCCATGTCGCACATCTCGGCCAGATCCTTGTAGTCCCACATGGCGACCTTCTGGATCTCGTGGCTGGTGCGGAAGCCGTCGAAGAAGTTAAGGAACGGGGTCTTACCCTCGATGGCGGCAAGGTGAGCCACCGGCGAGAGGTCCATGACCTCCTGGACGTTGCCCTCGGCGAGCATGGCGAAGCCGGTCTGACGACAGGCCATGACGTCGGAGTGATCGCCAAAAATGTTCAGGGCGTGGGAAGCGACGCAACGCGCGGAGACGTGGAAGACGCCCGGGAGTTGCTCGCCCGCGATCTTGTACATGTTCGGGATCATCAGGAGCAGACCCTGAGAAGCCGTGTAGGTGGTGGTCAGAGCACCGGCGCCCAGCGAACCGTGAACGGTACCGGCTGCACCTGCCTCGGACTCCATCTCGACGACCTTGACCGGGGTGCCGAAGATGTTCTTGCGACCCTGGGCCGCCCACTGGTCGACATGGTCGGCCATCGGGCTGGACGGCGTAATGGGATAGATTCCCGCTACCTCGGTGTACGCATACGAAACATATGCGGCCGCCTCGTTGCCGTCCATAGACTTAAACTTACGCGCCATATACCCCTCTCCTCTCATATAGGTATACAGGCCCCGGCGATCGCCGGGATGTTGGCGTGATGGGATTTACGCTGTTGCTTCCAATCATCTGGCAGGCAGGCTCAGCAGCAGGTACGTGGCGTGGAGAGAAGACATGCCGAGGCGAGGGGCAACTGATGCGCCCCACAGACCCGACCGCCCGTCTTGCACATGACCGAGCGCCGCAAAGGCCGCATGCCGGATGCTCCCGGGCACGCCCCGGCGATGGGAGGCGCCCGCAACGAAAATCCGCATGCGGGTTTATTGTACCCCGCCGTCAAGTGTAATAGCGGCAAATATAGGCGGGCGGTAAAGGTTTACCTCGACTGACCGCCAAGGGCCAAATGGTCCCTGTGTTCCCGGGCAATCGGCTCTGACGCGCCAAGGAGTGTCCCCAAGTGCCGGCAGAAAAGGAACGCCCCTAACTGCCGGCTAGAGGGCACCGAAGAGGATGGCGTAGGTAGTGGATTCGCCGAGCTTGAGCTCGTCGCCGGGGTTGAGCTGGGCGGAGCGACCGGGCTCTACTTGAATACACACGCTCGTGGCCCCGTTTACCACCACGGTGCCGTTCGTGGATGACAGGTCCTCGACAAACCATGTGCCAGAATCGTCGCACCAGATATGGGCATGGCGGGCCGAGACGTCGTCGGTGATGCCGCCTCCCCCGTTGCCAGCGCGCCGATCTCAACGCCTTCCTCACTCGGCTGAATCCAGCGCGGGACGCTCACCACGTAGCCGTTTTGCACGCACAGCAGTCCCAGCGGATGCGCCGGCGCGACCTCGTGCTCGCCCGCGACCGAAGATGTGCTCAGCGAGCGCGGCGTCGACGTGTCGCCGCCACGGGTCGCATGAGCGCGGCGGCTCGCCCGACTTGGAACTAAGGCGGGCGTGAGAGCAAACGGCATAGGGAACGAATCTTGCGGATGTACTCCTCGACGTCAGGCAGGTAAGCCCCACGAAGTCACCGGGGAGGCCCAAGCGGCCCGGCACCACTTCCAGATTCTGACCAGGGCGAGTCGTTCGCCGGTGGCTGAAGGCTCGCTCCCACCCAAAAGGGGAGATTCGCGTTGTTCCCCAATCGCTCTCGCATCTTTCATTTTGCTCGAGGTGGGCTATAAAAACTTTCCTGGTGAAAGGCGGCGATTGGTTTCCTTTCTTTCTAGAGGAGCGCGCCTGTAATCTATTTTCATCCTAAATCAAGTTAAGATCGGACCTTCCAGAGGCAAGTCGACTCAAACTGCGAGGCTCCATGTTGGAATAAAGAGCGCTGTCGAAGTGCCAACAACACAAAGCTTGCCAGTCTCAAATAGAACCTTTTGGGAGTCCGATTGGGCCGCACACCGAATCCCCGCTGGTGGTTTTTTATAGCTGCGCAACAATAAACAAGGTTAGTGCCAGTCCAGCATGAAATTGAGGAACGTATGCATTTTTTCTCAGTAAGTGATCGTCGTTACTGCTTCGATGAGGTCACTCGCAATTGCTTTCAGGTTGACCAAGCATCAGAAGATGCGCTTCGCATATTTGAAGCATCGGGAAGAACGGTCAACTCGAAGTTGCTAACAAAGTCACTTGCTGCGAAAGGCTACGACCAAACGACCATAGCAGAACTTGAAGACGACATTGATGAGTATCAACGATTGTCTGAGCGGACTTTCTTAACAAAAGACACGCCTCGAAAACTTAGATCCATCGAACTCCACGTTTCACATGCATGCAACCTTGGTTGTAGTTACTGTTTTGCCGGTAAAGGAGATTATGGAACGTCTCCTCTGCTGATGACAGACGAGATAGCCTTCAAGGCGGTCGACTACCTCGTCGCAAGTTCATCGGAAAACGAAACGCTTGCGATCGTCTTTTTTGGTGGGGAACCCATGATTAACGAGCCGCTGATATGGAAAACGGTCGACTATTCAAAAAGAATATACCCCAATAGAAACTTTACCTATTCTATTACGACCAACGGAACGCTTTTGAATGACACTGCTGTGAATTCTTTCAAGGAGCACGGGTTTTCTGTTCTGATTAGTCTCGATGGTACAGGATGCAAGCACGATGCATCGCGCCCGTACAAGACGGGAGGCGGCTCTTTCTCCGATATCGACAAAAACGTTCGTCGTTTTTCCGAGTCGTTCCCCTTCGGCGCAAGAGCGACCTTAACAAATAATAACTGTAACCTTGTTGAAGACTATCTTCAGTTTAAAGAGATGGGCTTCAGAAGGATTTACTTCTCGCCCGTGAGCTCATTCGATGAGAATATCAAACTCGACGAACACTCATTAAACAAAATCAGGGCGGGCCTAATAGATTTGGCGGATCAATATCTCAAACAGATTGATCAAGGGGAAAAGCCCTTGTTTAGAACATTGAAAACTGCAGTTGATTTGATTATGAGCAACAGGATCGCCTTTGTCGGATGCGGGGCTGGCAGGCGTTTTATTTCCGTGACTCCCGAAGGGGACGTATACCCCTGTCACAGGTTTGTCGGGATGATGCGATTCAAAATGGGCAACATCGTCACCGGAATTGACGAAGCTAGGTATATTGAAAACTGGAGTCAGGGTGTCGAAAAAGAATTGACTGTACGGACTGTTGGGCTCGGGTCTTTCTGTGGTGGGGGCTGTAGCTGGGAGGCTGCAGGCGAGCACGGCTACTTGCCCAAGAGTCTACACCCTGCATCATGTGAATATAGAAAAATGTGCTACGAGATGGCTTTTGACCTTATTTCCCGCCACTCATCTTCGCAGGAGAAAAATCAACGAGAAGCTACTGTATCGGAATAAGCGGTTCAGCGCATTGCTGTCACCATTGTGGAGGTGTTCGTTCTTCTGATTACCGTCTGCGAAGCTTATTGCTACGTTCGCCGAAACCATTCTAGAAATATGGTGAACTAGACATCTTGGTTTGTTATACACAATATTGAGGTTTTTCTGCACTCAAAGGGAGGTAGTCGTGAAGCATATTCATCCGATTAATCCAGGAAGTGGCGACGAGGCAGGCGTGAAGCCGATGTCTTTTGACTGCCTCTTGGGCATTACTGACATCTGTACTGTTTATGATAAAGCAGATGGCTGTGGTGCATACGATTACTGCGACTATGACATGGATGGCGGCAGCATCTGCGTTGTAGATCACTGTGGCATTGATCAAACGTAGTCTCTAATTGGATTAAGGTGAGGAGCTGTTATGAAGCATATCCATCCTGTTGGTTCAAATGAACATCCTCCCGTTGAGCCTTGTTGTCTTGGAGTTGATATATGCAATTTTTACGACATCGCCGAGTGCCCTGTTGCGGATTGGTGCTATGTCGATAAAGAATCAAGCTGTGTTTTGCCAGCAGATTGGTGCGATCCAGTTGACGAGTAGTTTTGTGGCTAGGAACTATTTGGTCCAATTCAGAATAAGATGGGAACAAATACCAAAATCTCGTGTCTGGGAGGAGTTATGCCATTATTGCAAGGTCTCGTTGGATTAGCCTTTATACTTGCGTTATATCTGGCACCTTTTTTAATCTATTCTTCATTATCCGACTCTTTCTTCGGAGAAAATAGGAGTGTCACGCAAACATTAGCGTAGCTTTCTTCCAATATGAGCCGAGCATTGGCAAGTGGAATAAGAAGCCCGACCGTTCGCCACATGAAAGTGATCGGACGGGCTTCTCTATTTAACCCGGGCCGCCACCCATAGCGGCTTTCCAAGCGTATTCTCAGTGCAAAGCAATCGTCAGTTTAATCCTATGCGCTGATACCGCATTTCATTTGTTCGGCTCGAATTCTACGGCCTGGCAACCCTCGCACTCTCCGGCAAATGGATTGAACGCGAAGGCAGAGATGATGTGTGCGTGGACATCGAGGCTGCTGTAGGCAACATACTGGGACATGGACCCCCGCTGCGCGTGGTATGCGGCCCGGCATATTCATTGCCGTCCAACCCCGTATAGTTGCAGCAAAGGGTGGAACCTCAATGCTCAGCTCATGTTGTCCGTGGGACACGAGAATCGTAAGTACACTTTGGTGCGATTCTCACGCTGATACTGAGCCACCTGGAATAAGATACGTCGCGACAACACTTCGCTTCACCTCTGTCTCGACAAGATGACGTAGACTAAAGTTTCCTTTAGTAAGAGAACGAGAACTATATCTGAAAGCGTTGCGATGGCGTGAAGGCACCGAGTCCGAACCGCCTGAATGCTACGTGCATCTGCATCGCCTTTTTGTTATCTCTGCCAGTTGGGTAGCACTACACTTGTCATCATTTACCCTGGTACATGCTGCCTAAATCCACTACCCCTTCTACCGCGCCGACCATCTCGTCATCGTGAGAGACAACGATGATCAGCTGGCTTTGCTTGTTGCGCTTAACATAGGCCGCAAGCTCGGCGCGGCTTACAGCGTCTAACCCAGTCGTGGGCTCGTCGAGTACCAAAACTGACGACTTGCGTGAAATCGCCGACCATAAGTACACTCGGCGCAGCTCACCGCCCGAAAGCGCGGAGCAACGTTTCCCGAGCAACTCCTTCACGCTGTTTTCCAGCGAAAGTAGGCCATCTACACCCCGGTGATAGGAAGAAAAGGGCGTGTCGAAATACTCTAACAGCTCTTTCACCGTTTCGTCCGGCGCGAAGCACGACTGTGGGCAGCACGATATCTCTCTCGCACGTATGTAATCCAAGTCGCATTCTTCGATTGGCACGCCGTTGTATTTTACTTTGCCTTTCGATGAGTATAGCCCGAGCATCAAGTAAAGAAGTGACGTCTTGCCTCTTCCGTTTTCCCCAACTATGCAATATGTACCAGGACCGGAAAACTTGAAAGAAAACCCGCCGAGGACCTCTCGGACAGATCCGTCTGGAAGGGCAACCGAGAATTCCAAATCAGATACCGAAATGTCATTTATTTCATCGAGTTTAGCTAAATCGGTCCGATTCCACCCCGATCTCTCCTTTTCTCTCGTCGCGATAGCCGTCCTATCCCATGATGCTTTGGCATCTTGATAGGATTTGAACAATGACATCATACTTTTCAAAGTCTTAAAGAGAACCGCGAAGTATGTACCGATGATAGTGTACTCGCCTATTGACATAGTTCCGTTAATGATTCGTACTCCGGAAACAACAAGTATCACCGCTTGAAACAACGCTGCGAAAAGACCATCGAGCGATGTCAGAGAATATGATAGCTTTCCGGAGCGCAAAACTTTGGGAAAATAGCTCTTAAACCCAGCGTCGAGCGCTTGTTCGCTCTTGCCGTACGAAGATGTCAGTTGAATGTTGAGAATCTGATTAAGCTGCGATGCAATTGCGGCGTAAAAGGCGCTGTCCGCCTCTTTCTTCTCATACGTGACCCTATACAAAAGTTTCCTCAACCCAGTAATTACACAGAAATACACGATGAGGAGAATGATGGAAAACACCGCGAGAGTTGAATCAATTGACCATATGATAAGCAATACGATGGGAATGGCTACAATGGACAGCGGCGCACTGATAAAATTCGCCAAAACGAAGGATGAGACCACGCTGGAGTCGGAAATAATCCGTTGCGTTGTATAGGCTGGATCGATGGTCCGACTCACCAAGTAATCGTCTCTTTCAAAACGCAAGACGGCCTCCCTGAGAAGATCAAAGGAAAGTCTCGTGGTTATGCGAATGGAAAGTGTTCCTGCAAAATAAGTAAAGAGGGTGGAGAAAACTCCTATTGACGCAACCAGGAGCGCGAAGAGTACGGCGTCTCTTTCGCTGCGGTTACCGAGAAGAAAATCTAAGAATTTCCCGTTCACGTATGGCATGGCATAGGAGAGAGCGGTTCCAATCACCGTGATAGCAATGAAGACGAAAGCCCCTTTTGCTCTGATGAACCTCGAGAGAACGCATCGAATCAAGGAAGGCCCCAATCTACCCGCCACAAAACATCAATCACTGATACCTTACACCTCAACACAACAGGAGCGAAGATTTGCCAATGAGACTGCTTTAAGATTGCCTTGGGCCAATACGATCTCAAGCTCTTCCTACAAGAGAGTCGGAATCGGACATCTCCTCCGACGAACCTGGCAATCGGGCGGTTGAAATATCTTTTTCAACCGCCCGATTGCCACAATAGATTGGAGCGTCCGCCCGCAAACGACCTCGTTTTACACCCACCAAATCCTTTGCCTTTTGTCGCCTAGGCTAGAAAAATCGCTCATAATAACGCAACCAGCCTGCTCGCTTGAAGAAACCTAAGCCCGTAATGTAGATGTGCAAACTTCCGGACGCCTTGCGCGGCATAGCGCGTATAAACTTCGTCAACCGCCTCAGAAATACCTGAGTATCGCGCCAGGGCAAAAGCATACGACGTCGCCGCCATACCCCGCACCCATTCGGAACGCGGACTAATTGAATAGCTGCACAGTATCATCATACATGCATCTAGACCTGATTCCCCAAGTAGCCGACGTATTGATGCGAGCATCGTGGGTCGCCCCTAGCCATCGTCGTCACCCCTATTAGCAGTATTTAGTGTTTTTCCTCTAAATGCGTATCGCCACCCTTAAGAATATGAAGTGTTATATCCAGACCCGATTGTCCCCCATCCCCAACGAAGGGATAAGGAATCTCATCCGGAATCGGCAGTAACGGAGGATTCACAACGACAAGCGAAAAACATGAGTCATCTCACAGAGGGGAGTAAAGGCTCCCCTCAAGCACCCTAGTTTCGTCATCCAAAGAGTTGATGGCAGTGTTCTTCTTACAAAGGTCGACAACAAAAGGGTTGATTTCCACAGATGTTACATCCATGCCACAGTTGGTAAGTATCAGGCCCTGTATTCTGGGGCCAGAACACAAATCGAGAGCCTTCCGTGCGCTCTGCGGTGTAAGGCGCCAATCTCAGCAAATCTGTCCCACAATACTGCGCTGAAGAACAAGACGGAACCCCTGAGCCAAACTCCCCTATACCTTTTTAAGGCTAAGACAGGCAAGTTCACGCACCCGGCATATTCCAGAATAACATCCTATTGTTTTAGATGCTCTACAAGCATGAACAGCCGCGAATCGGAAAGATCTTCTAGTTTCGCCCCGACTGACCGCCAAGGGCCAAAATGGCCTCTCCATCCCCAGGCGACCGGCTCTGGCGCGCAGAGAAGTGCCCCCAAGTGCCGGCAGAAAAGGAACGCCCCTAACTGCCGGCTAGAGGGCACCGAAGAGGATGGCGTAGGTAGTGGATTCGCCGAGCTTGAGCTCGTCGCCGGGATTGAGTTGGGCGGAACGGCCGGGCTCGACCTGAATGCAGACGCGCGTGGCCCCGTTTACCACCACGGTTCCGTTGGTGGACGACAAGTCCTCGACGTGCAAGATATTTTGAGCATCGCACCAGATATGGGCATGGCGGGCCGAGACATCGTCGCCGACGTCGGTAATATCGCCCTCACCAGTGGCCAGCGCGCCAATCTCAACACCCTGCTCACTCGGCTGAATCCAGCGCGGGGCGCTCACGACAAAACTGTTTTGCACGCGCAGCAAGCCCAAGGGGTGCGCCGGGGCGGTTCGCGTTCGCCCGCAGTCAGCGACATGCCAAGCGAACGCGGCGTGGATGTGCCTCCGCCACAGGTCGCGTGTGCGTAGTCGATGGCATAGTTCACCGAGGACCGCACATCCGCCGAACAACCGACGGCGACAAACAGCACCAGCACGGCCTCGGCGCGCTCGGCGGGCATGAGTTCCGCCGCCTGGGACAGGCGATCGAGCGCGTTGCGATAGAGATTCGTGTCCTGGTGGCACTCTTCGAGCGCGCGTACCATCGGTTCACCTGCAGGACCGCACACCATATTGATCACAGCCGTGGAGTCCATGGGATTGCGCTGGCGCAGGGCCAGTTGCGACATAATACGCGCAGCCGAGGTACCGTATTCGGCAAAGTAGCGCTGCTGAAGCGTGCCGACCGGCGCGCGAACGATAAAGCGGGAAACCCAAGAGCGATCGGCGGCTCGGCTCTGCGGGCTGCGGCCGTCGGCGAGCGGACGGGACGAAAGCACCAAGCCGCACAGCTCGATATGGCTCAGATGCGCCGCGCGCTTAAAGATGTCAAACATGGCCCCGCATGGGGTGAGCTCAACTTGAGATGCCATGACCTAGGCCTCCTTGGTCGTAGAAATAGAATCGGACGATACTCGACAGGTCCGCCAAAGTACGGGCAGCTGCGGCTCCACCGGCAAGCGGAGTCGCCATCTGGGCTTTGTGCGTCGCGGTGACCGAAACGGGAAGTTCAAAGGCAAAGCCCATCGCAAAGCAAAAACCACGTAAGCGTATAGGTTGCAACCAGAGCGGCAACAAGGCCGCCCATCACGGCGACGTTGGGAAAATACGCTGCATGCAGCCACAACCAGCACGGAACCTCGCAGGCAGAAAGCGCAAGCACACCCTGCAGGAACCCCGAGCGCCGATCACGCGCAAGTGCCCCCGCGGCAACGCCGGCTATGCCCGGCAGCGCCAACGCCAGTGCGGCAATAATACCCGGTAGCGACCCAGACCACATGAGCGATCCCAAAGTCGCCGTTACGCGAGCGCCCGACGCCAGCAGCGCGGCCGAAACCACGACCACAGCCCAAACCACGCCACAGACGACCGTCGCGCCGACCATCAGCGCGCGACGAACCGCGCGGCCAGACGCATCCATGGGGCACGGCGTGAGCGGCTCGCCGCGGAGCGAACGACCGACATTTTGCGCATAGTGTTTCACAAAACGCCGAGAGCGCCGCCTCGACCGCCGCCGGCTCAAGACGATCTTTTTGTATGGCTGGACAGACAGGCCATCACCACGTTGAACAGCTGGGCATCGACAAACGCCAGCGCATCGCGTAGCTCCTCGGAATCCGGCTCAAGCCCCAGCTGCTGGGCCTGCTCGGCCGCAGCGAGCGCCACATCGGGCTCACGACGAAGCAGCTGAGTCAAATCGCAACCGGGCGCATGGGCACCAATGGGATAGTCGGGCAGCGTGTCCATCTTGAGACGGTAGGGGCTGGCGATGTCGCGCGTCTTTTTGCGCGAACCCGAAGTGCTCGGCGCGGCTTCGTATGGCGCGGCGCCGGCAATGAGCTCGTAAACCGTGCTTGCTGCGGCATAGACGTCGATCGCCGGCGACATACGCAAAGCGCGCAGGTCGGGAATATCGTCGGTGAGCATCTCGGGCGGAGCGTAGGCCACCGTCGCGCGACGCAGCGTGGCATAGCGCTCCGTAAAACGACGACCTTGCCGCCGGTACCGGCCACGGCCGATGCAGGCTCGAGCGCCAGCGACGAGCCAAAGTCGATCAGGCACAGGTCAAAGGTGCCCTCGGCAAGCTGCCGGTCAAGCGGTAGACGCGCCGTACGCACCATAATATTAGCGGGCGAGATATCGCGATGGACAAAGCCCTCCCCACCAGGCTCATACGGCAGAGCAGATCGAACAGGTCGCGACCCAGACGCGCCGCCACAAGCGGCGACAGGCGGCCGGCATCGTCCACGGCAAAGCGCGAGCGCAAGCGGGCGAGCGTCTCGCCCTCGACCCATTCCATGACAATTGCAGGCACACCGTCAACCTCGCCCCAGCCATAGAGGCGGGGAAAGCCCTTAAGGCCCGAAAGGGCGCGATGGCATTCATATTCCTCGCGAAACGCCGCTTTGAACTTGGCGACCAGCGCCTCATGGGCGGCATCGTCGTCAAACTCATCGCGCGTCGGCAAGATGAGCTGTTTGAGTGCTACGGCCTCGCCTTGGGCGTTGACGGCACGCGTCACGCGGCCGATACCGCCACGGCGCATGGTGGCATCGTCGGCAAACAGCATCGTAAAACGACGCAGATAGGCAGGCAGTTCGTCCTGACCGAGCGCAATGGCCGGCTCAAACCCGTCGACACGCGCCAGGCGCAGGCCGACCATGGGATCGCGACCGAGCGATTGCGGTGTGGTGGATGCAAGATCGGTCATCATAGGGCAAGCGCCGCCACGTTATTGTCGAAGTTACCGAGCGCGACGTCATCATCGCCGTAATGGCCGACCCATTGACATAGGTTGGTGTAGCAGCCCCACAGATTGGCATACTGCTGATACCACTTTGACCGGGGCGAGAATGTCTGACGACCAAACTCGGCTCGAATGACAAACATCTCCCCGACCAGGCTGTCGCACGGCCTGGGATCTCCCGTAGAGTTATAGGTCGAGACCACGTTATTGGCACGAGAAACATAGCCGTCGAGCATGTTGTACTTGGTCACAAGCCAACTGTGAATGCTCTCTTCCTCAGCAGCGGAAAGGCCACCGGAGTTTGCATCGTTGTCAGCGTTGCCGCCCGTCGAGCCGCCGTTTCCAGACCCTCCGGCAGAGGAACCCGACCCAGAGCCGCCGCCCGAACTCGACGAATCCGAGCCGGAGCCAGAAGTATCCGAGCTACCGGGCTTTCCGGACTGCTGGGCGTCCTGCTCCTTCTGCCGCTCGACCTTATTCACCGTTGCCGCCACGCTATTGTTGGACAACCGATCGATGATCTTGGTGTTGGTGAGCACGATGGTTTTGCCATTGGCAAGCGTGACTTCGTTGTCCGGGGCCTCGGCGCCGTCCGCGTCGTCGGCGCCAAACACAATATGCGCGACCACACTTGCCCAAGCATATCCAGTCGTGGTGCCCAGATCGCTTTTGACCTCATGCCCCACGCGCGGTTCGCGTGCGGCATGTGCCTGCATCATGGACGGCACGGTCATGCCATAGGCAGAAACGCCAGCTATGACCAGCACCAGCGAGCACGACAGCAGCACGTACGCCCGAGGCGCCAAGCCCAGTCGGCGTCGCATGCGCACCGCGGCGCCGCGCTTTGTCTGAGTGCCACCGGGCCGCATGCGTTCTCCTCCAACAAAAACACGCCGCTCGGGAGCGGCGCATTCATTCGAATCCATATTTGAGTGTATCAGCGAACCAAAAAGGTTGCGCAACGAATGAACAAATAAAGGATGCGAGCGGAAGCATCCATGCGATAAGCGGATACAAAGCATCTTTGTTGCACAACAAACTCACAGTCGCACGGGGAAATTATGACTACCCCGTGCGTCGCGAGGAAAACATACGGCAGGAGCAGGCTCGCCACCTAAATCGCGCGGCGGGCCTCGATGGCGCGGCCAAGCGTAAGCTCGTCAGCATACTCCAGATCGCCGCCCACGGGCAGGCCGCTCGCCAGACGCGATACCTCAACGCCCAGCGGCTTGATAGTGCGGGCCAGGTAGCTCGCCGTGGTCTCGCCCTCAATATTGGGGTTGGTGGCGATGATGACCTCGTGGATGTCCTCGTGACCCAAGCGTGCCAGCAGCTCGCGAATGTGCAGCTGCTCGGGGCCGATCTTGTCCATGGGACTGATCACGCCGCCCAATACGTGGTAGAGACCGTGGTAGCTGCCCGTGCGCTCGATCGCCTGGACATCGCGCGGCTCGCCCACCACGCAAATGCGAGTGGTATCGCGCATCGAATCCTGGCAGATGGAGCACTCGTCGGCCGTGGCGTAGTTAAAGCAGCGGCTGCAAAAGTGAACCTCCTGCTTAACCTCCAGGATGGCCTCGGCCAGGCGGCGCGCCTCCTCGGCATCGGCCTCGAGCAGGTAATAGGCGATGCGCTGAGCCGACTTGGGGCCGATGCCCGGCAGGCGACCCAGCTCATCGAGCAATTTTGCAGGCTATGGTTGGCACTCATATATATGCGCGTCTTAGAACGGCATGCCCCGGGATGTTGAGGCCGCCGGTGATGGCGGCCCATCTGCTTGTTGGCGAGCTCG
>ENA-OQKQ01000459-OQKQ01000459.1-human-gut-metagenome-genome-assembly--contig:-NODE-459-length-13849-cov-2.317592_pt1 | contig 13849 bp, 15 predicted proteins | sample MGYA00242651_ERZ504803 | MGnify/ENA primary metagenome ERZ504803 (study PRJEB26092, sample SAMD00036380) | human gut metagenome | host: Homo sapiens | study: EMG produced TPA metagenomics assembly of...
TTGTTTATTATAGTAAGCATAGAGTCTTTCCATCAAGAATGATAATGCATCATTGATTCCATTTAAATTATTACTGTGAAAATCCATTAAATTAGATTCAATATAATCATGTTCTTTTTGATCGTATCTATTTAAATTTTTAAAAACATATTCATATTTTGCCCATTCGCTTAGAATTTGTTTTTTTATAGTTGTGATAATAGATTCTCTATCTCTTTTCGCATTCGCAAACGAAATAAAAATAGTAGGATATCGATTCATTTCGTTTATATAGTCAGAATTCATGATCACTGTATTTTCAAATATATATTTAGAATCTTTTGTAACATCAAAAAAAGAAGCCATCATAGACATGTTTAGAGTCTTTCCAAAACGCCTAGGACGCGTAATCAATGTGACTTTGCTTTTTCTTTCTAAAAATTCCTGAATCATATTGGTCTTATCAACAAAATAATAGTTATTAATTCTGAGTTCTTCAAAATTTGAAATGCCAATTGGAATTGCCTTCATCTATATCACCACCTATATAATTATAGCAGAAATACGAAAAGACAGGAAAAAATCCTGTCTTACTTTGTTTCAATACCTAATTCTTTTAATTGTGTTGGATCTACTGGACTTGGTGCCTGTGCCATTAAATCCGATGCACTTGCTGTTTTAGGGAATGCCACTACATCACGAATGTTGTCTGTACCCGCTAAAATCATTGTTAAACGTTCTAGACCGATACCTACACCTCCATGAGGTGGAGTTCCATATTGGAACGCATCCATAAACCAGCTGAATTTTTCATGTGCTTCTTCTAAAGTCATACCAATGGCTTCAAAGACTTTTTCTTGAAGTTTTTGATCATGAATACGAATTGAACCTGATAATAATTCATATCCGTTTAATACTAAGTCATAAGCTCTAGAATAACAATGTGCTGGATCCGACATCAATTTATCGACATCTTCTAAGTTAGGAGATGTAAATGGATGGTGAGCCGCTACATAACGGTTTTCATTTTCATCATATTCAAACATAGGGAAATCAGTAACCCATAAGAATTCATAGGCATCCTTGTTAATCAAATCTAAATCGTGACCTAATTTCACACGCAATGCACCTAAAGATGTTTGCGCCACTTTCTTTTTATCCGCTACAAAGAATACAATATCGTTTTCTTCAATATTTAACATTGTACGTAACGCTTCTTTTTCAGCATCTGACAATACTTTTGTGACACTACCCGCAAAACCTTCAGATGTTAATTTTAAGTTGGCAAGTGCTTTTGCACCATATACCTTTACATAATCTTGTAACTTATCTAATTGTTTTCTTGAGAACTTATCGGCCCCATTTTTAACATTCATAGCCTGAATGATGCCACCTTCATTCAAACAATTTTCAAACACTTTAAATTCAGTATTTGCGAAGACCTCACTCACATTATATAAAAGCATGTCAAAGCGTAAATCTGGTTTATCTGAACCATATTTTTCCATACAAGTATCATAAGGGATACGTTTAAATTCTGGTAATTCAATGCCTTTGATATCTTTGAAGATTTCTTTCATTAAACCTTCCGTCATTGACCAAATGTCTTCTTCATCCACAAAACTCATTTCAATATCGATCTGTGAGAATTCAGGTTGACGGTCTGCTCTTAAATCTTCATCTCTAAAACAACGTGCAATCTGGAAATAACGATCCATTCCACCAACCATCAATAGTTGTTTATATAATTGAGGCGATTGTGGAAGTGCATAGAATTCACCTTTACTAATACGACTAGGCACTAAATAGTCACGAGCCCCTTCTGGTGTAGAACGACATAAAATAGGTGTTTCCACTTCTGTAAAACCATATTTAGCTAAGTAGTTACGAACTAATAAAGTAATACGATTTCTTAAAATTAAATTCTTTTGAAGAACAGGTCTTCTTAAATCCAAATAACGATATTTTAAACGCGTATCCTCTAATGCATCTGTTTCATCCGCAATGATCATAGGTGTCGTGATTGCTGTATTGACGATTTTTACTTCACTAACTACAACTTCAATTTCACCTGTTTCAAGTTTAGGATTCTTGTCTTTTCTTTCTACAACAGTACCCTTTACTTGAAGTACATATTCATTACGTACATCACTGATTTGTGCTGCAATATCTTCATTGAATACAAGTTGTGTAATACCATAACGATCTCTTAAATCAATGAAAACCAAAGCTCCAAAGTTTCTACGTTTACTTACCCAGCCACATAAAGTGACTTCTGAATTTACATCTTGAAGACGCAATTCACCATTATTGTGTGTTCTATACATTTTTATTCTCCTTCATGCTCGTGATGATGATGACTTTCTTCTTCTAAAACAGAGTCAACATAAGGAATCAATTTCTCGACTTCGATTGATTCTTGTTCTTTATGCGCAATATTTTTTACTGTGACTTTCTTTTCTTCCAATTCCGATTTACCAATTAAAATCGCAAGTTTGGCCTTTGAACGATCCACAGCCTTAAATTGTGCCTTAAAACTTCTTTCCATCATATCCATATCACAACGATATCCATAAGCTCTAAGCGAAGTTAAAACTTCAAACGCATATGTTCTAGCTTCTGGATCTAGACACATTACATAGGCATCTAATGCAGGCTTTGTTTCAAGTTCAATACCTTCTGCTTCTAAAGCAATCAACAAGCGTTCCATACCTAAGGCCCATCCAATACCACTCATGCCTTCTGGTCCACCAAAGTATGAAATCAATCCGTCATAACGTCCTCCTGCTAAAACAGTTGATTGTGCACCCATTTCTGAATTCATAGATACAATTTCAAATACAGTATGCGTATAGTAATCTAATCCACGAACCAATTTATCATCAACTTCATATGGAATTTCGAGTTTATCTAATAATTCACATACTGTTTTGAAATATTCTTGGCTTGCCTCATTTAAGAATTCCGACATCTTAGGTGCATTTTTTCATACATTCATGATCGTGATCCACTTTACAATCCAAAATACGTAATGGATTTTGTTCATAACGACGTTTACAATCCCCACACAATTCATCGACATAAGGTGCAAAATATTCTTTTAATGCACTACGATAGTTTGCACGAGATTCATCATCACCTAAAGTATTTAAACATACTTTAATATCATTTAATCCCAATGATTTAAGAATTGAGAATGCAAGTACGATCGTTTCGACATCGACATAAGGACTTTTTACACCCAATGCCTCTACACCAAATTGATTAAAGATACGCATTCTACCTTTTTGAGGACGTTCATGTCTTGACATAGGACCCATATAATAGAATTTTGCGGGTAGATCTGGATTGGCGTACATTTTGTTTTCTACAAAACTACGAACCACTCCAGCTGTACCTTCTGGACGTAATGTTAATGATGTTTTTGAGTTTTCAAGTTTAAAAGTATACATCTCTTTGTTTACCATATCACTTGAGTCATTTTCTCTTTTGAAGACTTCTGTATGCTCAAAAATTGGTGTACGAATTTCATCATAATTGTACATGTAACAAAAGCTTCTTAATGTTTGTTCAAGAGCTTGCCATTTGTAAGAATCAGATCCAAATACATCCTGACAACCTCTAGGAATTTGATATGCCATGCGTTTTCCTCCTTTAAATAAACAAAAAAAACGCCCTGATATAAGGACGTTTTAAACGCGGTACCACCTTATTTTATACGTAAAGTATACACCTCAAGTCTTAACGCGACCAACGGTTGGTTTTTGTCCAACTCCTCCAAAGTGTCCCAATAAGTATTCTACGAAAATTTTCACCAACCATTTTCTCTCTACAGTATATCCTTATCTTCTTCTTTTTCTTAGGATTAATTATTCAGCTTCATCTAGATTTGAAACGTTATGATATACATTTTGTACATCATCCACTTCATCTAGTAAAGTTACTAAACGTTTGAATAAAGTTAAATCTTCACCATGAAGTTCAACCTCTTCATTTGGAATCATCTTATCTTCTAAGACTTCAAATTTAACATCTGGAATCAATTTTTCAACAACAACTTTTGCGTCATCCAATTGTGTTGGATCTACCGTAATTGTCATATATCCTTCTTCGATTTCAATGTCATTTAATTCAATTTCAGCATCTAATAAAGCATCCATCATAGCTTCTTCATTATCATATTGAATAACGATCACACCTAAGTGTTCATATCCAAATGATACAGATCCACCTACACCTAATTTAGCGTGTGATTTATTGAAACAAGCTCTTAAATTGGCAATTGTACGGTTCGCATTATCTGTTAAACAATCGATAATGATTGTAGATCCTGCACCTTGGCCAAAACCTTCATAACGAGCACTTGAATAACTTTCATCTGCACTACTTTTTGCCTTTTCGATTGCACGTTTGATTACGTCAGCAGGCACATTGTTGGCCTTAGCACGATCAATGGCTTTCTTTAAAGTTTGGTTCATATCTGGATTTGGGTCACCGTTCTTTGCAGCAACTAAAATCTCTTTAGAATATCTAGAATAAATTTTTGCTTTCGCATTGGCAGTTTTCTGCATTGCGGCAGCACGTACCTCAAAATGTCTTCCCATAGATTTATCACCTTTCAATATATTTTTTACAGTTTTTAATTATAACAGTCAAAACCAAATTATTCAACCTTGGCATAACGTTCAATAATTTTTTGAACTAAAGGATTACGAACTACATCACTATTTTCTAAGTGAATGATCGAAATACCATCTATATGATCCAAGATCGTACAAGCTTGCATCAAGCCCGAGTCTTTTTTCTTGATCAAATCAATCTGTGTAACATCCCCTGTCACAACCATCTTACAATTTTTACCCATACGTGTTAAAAACATCTTCATTTGTGCACAAGTCGCATTTTGAGCTTCATCCAAAATCACAACGGCATCATTTAATGTACGACCACGCATAAAAGCTAAAGGCGCAATTTCAATCACTTGTTTTTCTACATATTTTTCAACCGTTTCTAAACCAAGCATTTCATTTAGCGCATCATATAAAGGTCTTAAATAAGGATCGACTTTTTCTTTCATGTCACCCGGTAAAAAGCCTAATGATTCACCCGCTTCAACTGCAGGACGTGTAAGAATAATTTTTTCAACACGTTCACTTTTAAGCATATTTACCGCATACGCAACCGCTAAATAGGTTTTACCCGTACCCGCAACACCAGTCGCAAATACAATTTCATTATGACGCATCGCATCACATAAAATAGCTTGTCCAATTGTCTTTGGATATATCATTTTTCCTGTTTTTGTCTTACATACAGCTTGTAGCTGATGCGCTTTAAAATCTTTCAAACGATTCTTAAAAGCCAACGAACAAATATAATTCACATCTTGGCTATTTAAACGATGTTGCGTATCAATGATTGAAAAACAGCATCAATCACTTCTTCGACCTTATGTGTATCTAAAGTATCATTCACTTCTACTTTAATTTTTTGGTCACGAATCATAAATACAGATTTAAAGCACTTATTCAACATTTCCAAATTGGAATCTTGAAAACCTGCAAAAATCTGAATTTCTTCAAATGTTCGATCGGAACAATCAAATTCTAAAAAAGACACAAATCTCCTCCTCAAGAAAAAAATCTGCATTAAAAATGCAGATTATTTACCTCTACGTGCTTTACGTGCAGCTTCAGATTTTAACTTTCTGCGTACACCTGGTTTTACGTAAAATTCTCTTTTGCGCGCCTCAGCAAGGGTGCCATTACGAGAAACCTGACGTTTAAATCTTCTTAAAGCGTCATCAAGTCCTTCGTTTTCTTTAAGAACTACTTTTGGCATATTCACAAACCTCCCTTCCCAAGATTAGCAAAAATATTATATCAAAGATTTCGTATAATGCAAGTCTATTTATAAAATTTTAACCTAAATCTGCCTGAATACACTCTTTAGCCGCTACATTATCGCCTACCCAAGGAGCTCTTCCGTTCTCCCGATAAATAAAGCTTTCATCTCCTTTACCAAGAAGTAAAACAGTATCACCTTCTTGAGCTGAACTAATAGCTTGATGAATTGCTTCATAACGATCTTGTACAAATACATGTAATGTATTTTGAATTCCAGACTTAATTTGATCTGCAATTTCTTTTGGATCTTCATCACGAGGATCATCTTCCGTAACAATAATATAATCACAGTATTTATCGGCTAATTCACCAAATACTTTACGCTTATGTACGTCACGTTTACCTGCAGAACCAAACACCGCAATCAAACGATGTCCTGGCATTGTGATACTTCTTCCAAACTGCATCATCTTTTCCATACCATCTGGAGTATGCGCAAAATCAACGATCACATTGTATGGCTGACCACAATCAATACGTTCCATACGACCTTCTACTTGTGCAATATGACTGCATTTTTCAATAATTTTATCTAAATCATAACCCGTTTCATTTAAAGCAGACACAGCAGCAAGTAAGTTATATACATTGAAATTACCCACCAAATTAGTCTTAACTGGGTACATATGACCTGAGTATACTAAATCAAATTGTGTTCCTTGTGAACTCATCTTAATATTAATAGCACGATAATCCGCTTCTTTATTAATACCATAAGATACAACACGTGCTTTGGAGCAATCTTTTAATGCCTCATATTTTTCATCATCACGATTTAAAACAGAAACACCATTTTCTTTGACAAGATTTTTAAACAACAAGCTCTTTGCCTCAAAATAATTTTCCATTGTTCCATGAAAATCTAAATGATCATATGTCAAATTGGTAAAGATTGCGCAATCAAATGAAATACCATCCACACGATGTTGAGCTAATCCATGACTTGATACTTCTAATGCGCATGCCTTCATACCCACACGAACCATATCGGCTAGTTTAGATTGTAAAAAAAGTGCATCAGGTGTTGTTAAATTTGGCTGCAGTTCAATATCCCCATATTTAATCGCAATGGTACCAATATAACCACATGGCGTTTTATCATCGATCATGTCACGAATGATATTTGTGATTGTTGATTTTCCATTTGTCCCAGTAACACCATACATTTTTAGTTTATCACTAGGCTTGGCATAGAAAATACGAGCCACCTTATTCATCGCATCATTAACATCTTCTACACGAATATAAACAGCACCAGGCGCCATATTCAATAATTCTTTAGAATGAACAATACATACGGCTCCATTTTTTATGGCAGAATCAATAAAGTCATGTCCATCATTTGTAAGGCCAGGTAAACAGAAATAGATATTTCCAGGTCTTACTGTTCTTGAATCAAAGCTTAAGCCTGTAATATTCACTGTAGGTGCATTTTTAAATAGTTTGCTTAATCGCATACTTAATCCTTCTTTCCATAGTACGTACCATCTTCAATACGTTGCCATTCGAATGTGATTCTACCACTAATTGAAGTATCACTCAATATCTTACAAGGATGATATTGATTTGTATAACCCGTATAATAGCCATCTTGTTGTCTTTCAATCAAAACTTGCACGGGGTTAAAACGTTGCATATCACGTTTTCTACATTCATTTGAAAGTTCGAGTAAACGAGCCACTCTAGCTTTGGCAATCTTACCATTGATTTCGCCCTTTAAAGTACTTGCCTTTGTTCCATTACGCTTACTATAAGGGAAAACATGGAAGAAGCTTAATTCTAGTTCGGCTAGATTTTTATACGTTGTTTCAAATTCCTCATCACTTTCTTGAACAAAACCAGCAATCACATCGGTAGAAATTGAAATATCTGGAATGCAAGAACGAATATATTCTAATTTTTTCTTTAAATTGCTCAATTGTATACGGACGATTCATACGTTTTAATGTTTCGTTGCATGCAGATTGTACTGGAATATGCAAATGATGACACATACGAGAATTTTCTTGCATCAATCCAATCAACTCATCACTCACTTCTGTAATTTCGATACTTGAAATACGATAATATACATAGTCTGGTGTATTTTCTAATAAAGCTTTCATTAATTTTGCTAAATCGTATTCTCCATCAAAATATCGACCTGTATGAATACCGGTTAAAACAATTTCTGTATGCCCTTTATCACATAGATCTTTGGCAATTTGAATGACCTGCTCATGATTTAAACTACGCTCTCGACCACGCGCAAAAGGAATTGCACAATATGAGCAGAATTGATTACAGCCATCTTGTACTTTTAGAAAGGCTCGATGCATCGATTCAAAACAATGTACAGGCATCGCCTCAAAATCTTTAAACTGTGTAACTTCATGAACAACATCAATTTTTTCATGATCCTTTAATGCTTGTTGGATCAAATTCACTAATTCATTCTTTTGTTTAGCCCCAACGATAAGATCTGCATCTAATGCCTTTCTTTCTTCTTCACTTGCACATTGTACAAAACATCCTACTACAACACATAAAGCATTAGGATTCATACGTTTTGCGTAATGAATCTTTTGACGTGACTTACTAGCTGCCGTATTTGTGACAGTACATGTATTGATGATACAAATATCGCAAGCTTTTTCAGGCGATACTTGTTCATATCCTAGTTTTTCTAATTGACCAGCATAGTATTGCGATTCATACGCATTTACTTTGCAGCCGAGTGTAATAATTGAAAATTTCATTGATTCTTTATCCTTCCACATGATTTTGGTATTCAATTGCACTTAATACATAACAAGCTGCTGTTTCCGCTCGTAAAATATTTTTACCTAAAGAACAATTTTTGTAACCAAATTCATTTAATACTTGAATTTCACTTTCCTCAAATCCACCCTCAGGTCCAATACATACAGTAATGGATTTGGGATTCTCTTTTAAATAGTGTGCCATATGTTTAGAAGGATCACTCTCCTTCTCATAAGCCACCAAATTACATTCACTTTTATAATTCGACAGTTTTTTTAAAGGAATTACAGGCTCTAATTCCACCAATGTATTGCGGTTACATTGTTTTGTTGCCGCAAGTAAGATTTCATTCCATCGAGATTGTTTCTTTTCTGCCTTTTTTTCATCCAATTTAACAACCGTATTCTTCGATACAAAAGGAACGATTTTAGTTACACCCAGTTCACATGCCTTTTGAAGCATCCATTCAAATTTATCCTGTTTGATCAAAGCACAACATAATGTGATCGATTGGTTTCTTCAAACACATCTACAATGGAATCAATGATTAAAGTGGGTTTATTTTCAACGTGTCCTAAGAAAACACCCGAATTTTTTGTGATGATACGAATCTTTTCTTTTGGTGTTGTACGAAGTACATCGAAAATATGATGTGCTTGTTTTGTATCTAATTCAATCACATCATGAATCGATAAAACCGCATCTAAATATACTTGTTTCATTACTTGTTTTCGCCTTCCATAGCTAAACGATTTAATTGTTTGATTTCATAAGGTTTTAAACGACGGTATTCACCCGCTCTTAAATCTTTAACATCTAAAAACGCAAATTTTACTCTGTGCAAACGACGAACTTCATGGCCTAATGCCAACATCATATTCTTTACCTGATGATTTTTACCTTCAGAAATAGTAAGCTCAAACTGTGTACGATTACGCGTTAAATCTTTTTGAAGCACAAACACTTTAGCCGGCTGATATTTTTCTGTTTTTGTCTTTAAACCTTTTCTTAATTGTTTGATATCATCTTCACTCAAGATACCTTGAAGATTAACAACATAGGTTTTTTCTAAATGATAACGAGGATGAATCATATGGTTACAAAATTCACCATCATTTGTCAATAATAAAACACCACTTGTGTCATAATCTAAACGTCCTACAGAGAAGATTCTTTCATTTTTAGGCATGTAGTCTAGTACCGTTTTTCTTCCCTTATCATCACTACTTGTACATAGACAACCTTTAGGTTTATTCATGATATAATAGACTTTTTCTTCTTTCGAAATCATATTGCCATTGACTTCGATGATATCTTGTTTTGATACTTTTGTACCTAATACATCACAAATTTCACCATTCACTTTGACTTTTCCATCTAAAATCAATTCTTCTGCTTTTCTTCTTGAACAAATACCCGCTTGGGCAATTACTTTTTGTAGTCTTTCCATTTTCTATTCTCCTTCAAATAATTCTTCATTATTGTTTTTTGTTTGTGGTAATTCTGGTAATTCTTTTAAATCCTCTAACTGAAAAGCATCTAAAAATTCATCCGTTACACGATATAATAAAGGTTTGCCAATCGCATCCAAACGATCTTTAGCTTCAATCAAGCCACGTGCCACTAATTTTTTTAACATCATTTCACAATTGACACCACGAATCTCTTCGATTTCCACACGAGTAATTGGTTGTTTATAGGCAATGATAGCCAAAGTTTCCATAGCCGCTTGTGATAGTGTGGGTTGTTTATATTCTTCAAATAATTGTTTTCCATAAGGATATACAAATTCTTTTGTGACGAATTTAAATCGATTCGCATATTCTACAAGTTCAATCCCTCTACTGTTGCTGCTATATTCTTCTTTTAGTGCATCTAGTAAAACGCGGATATCATCCATTTCTAAGTTTTTAAGACCAAGTATCATCTGATCTATACTTAAACCTTCTTCTCCACTTAAAAAGAGTAAGCCTTCTAATATTGCCTTCGCATTATCCATATCTACAAATCCTCTCTTGCAACCCATATCATTTGGGTTTCATCAATGGAATATGTCATCCATTTTTCATGTATTAAGTCAAGTATCGATAAAAAAGTAACGATCACCATATGTAAATTTGTACAATCGCTACAAAGATCTTTAAAAGATATCGATCCATTTATATGCTTCATTCTTTCTTTGATTTGAATGGCTCTTTCTTCTAAAGACAATTCTTTGATTGTCACCTTAGTTTCATAAGGCTGTAAAAGCTCCATACGTACAATACAATGGCGCATAGCCTTCATTAAATCATAAGGAGATTGATTTTCTAAAGTATCACTTTCAACGGGAATCTTCCATTCTTCGACTAAGCTAGAAACTGGACGAGAAAAATGGAGTTGTCTTTGATCATAACCATCTTTTAATGCAAGACTTACTTTCTTATATCTTTGATATTCCAATAAACGAGCTACCAATTGATCACGTTGATCTTCTTCATATTCTTCTATAACCTCAACGGTTTCTCTTGGTAAAAGTTTTTTCGACTTATATGCGATAAGACTAGCTAGTTCCGATAAATACTCACTGGCCACTTCCAAATGCATATTTTGCATAGCATGAATATATTCAATATATTGCGTTGCCAAAACATTCATATCCAAGTCAAAAAGATCTAATTTATTTTCTTTGATTAAATGCAGCATCAAATCCAAAGGACCTTCAAACTGATCTAATGTTATTAAAAAATCCATACTATCACCCATATTACTCATTATAACAAATTTTAAAAAGCTTTTCATCCTTTACGACTAATGTTAAAATAAGAAAACAGGAGGTTAGTCATGCGTAGAGCCATTCTCTTTTTAGTTTTTGCACTATTTTTGGCGATGGTCATCCAGCCAAATCTTAATAAACAAATCAAAGAAAAATCAAAAATCGATGTTCCCGAACAAACAGAATCGACCATTATTACCAATGATACGGTTTCAAATTCGCGTTGTAAATCAAAAGCAATCATTTGTATTGATGCGAGTCATGGAGGAAGTGATAGTGGATATACAAGCGATGGGCATACCAGTGAAAAAGATCTAAATTTGGTTATAGCCAAAAAGATTGGGGAATCCCTTTCGAGTGTTGGCTACAATGTAGTTTATACAAGAAGTGATGATTCCACACTTTCTACAGAAGAAAGAATCACTTCTATTAACTCCCAAAAGGCAAATTATTTAATTTCGATTCAAATGAATTCAAGTTCAGATTCTTTATCAAAGGGATATTCTATTTTCACACAACCCAACGATAAGATGATTCAATTGGCTAAAAACCTATCCAATACAATGAACGCAATCAACCTATCGCAATTTGAAGGTATTGATTCCGACCATTATGAAAACTTCCCTATTTTATATGATAGTCAAATTCCGGCTATCCTTTTAGAACTTGGATATTTAAGTAATAGTGATGACTATACAAATTAGTGGATGAAACTTTCCAACAAAAAATAGCGGATGCGATTACGGAAAGCTTTTTAGCTAAAATCAATTAACACTCTTAGGAGTGTTTTTTTGTGCTATAATCTTAACGAAAAAGAGGTATTGTATGGAAGAAAAATTGATCTATAAAGGTATTATCTTTGATTTAGTTCAAAAGGATGTAAAAATCAAAGATAAAATGTATAAACGAGACATCATTCGTCATCCAGGAGGTGTGGGTGTCATTTGTATCATCGATGGCAAGATTTTACTTGTACGACAAGAGCGTCCGGCAATTGGTAAAGAAACACTTGAAATTCCTGCAGGTAAACTCGAATATGGTGAAGACCCCATGGAATGCGGACTTCGTGAACTAAACGAAGAAACAGGCATGGCCTGTGATAAATTAGAACTATTATTAAGTTTTGTATCAACACCAGGCTTTTGTGATGAAAGAATTTGGATCTATAAAGCCATCCATCCAAGAATGGCAGATGTTAAACTTTCTTTAGATGAAGATGAGGAAATCGATACTCTATGGTTGGATTTAGAAACGGCTTATGAATATACAAGAAATGGAAAAATTGATGATGGAAAGACTGTCATTGCGATTAGTCAAATGATGGCAGAAAGGAAATAAGATTATGAATTTTGTGGTGATTTCACCAAACTATCCAGAAAGTTACTGGATGTTTTAGTAGGGGGTTAAAAGAAAATGGGGCTAAAGTATTGGCTATCGTAGATACTCCATACAACCAATTAAAACAGGAATTAAAAGAGTATTGTGATGAAATCTATGTTGTGAAAAGCTTCCATGTACTTATTGTATGAAATGATTAAGGCATGTGGCGTAGTTTTACGATTTAAATATTGGTAAAAATTCGACTGGATTTGAATACCAATAATGAAGCTTGGCTTGATTTTAGATGCACGTCTTCGTGATGATTTTAATGTAAAAACAGGTTTTTCATTAGAAAGAATCGAAGAGCTTCAATCGAAGTCACAAATGAAAAAATATTATAAAGAAGCCAACGTCCCAGTAGCTGATTATAAAGTATTACATACACTTCAGGATGGCTTAGATTTCGCGGATAAAGTTGGATATCCACTTGTTATGAAGCCAGATCATGGTGTAGGTGCAAGTATGACTTATAAAATCATGAATGCCGAACAATTAGAATCTGTTTATATGCAGACAAAAGATCATGTTATGATTTTAGAACAATATATTGATGGAGATGTTTTTACATTAGATGGGATTTGCGATAAAAACGGAGATATTCGCTATCTAAATAGTTTAGAATATGTTGGTAACTGCATGGATTCTGTGCTTTATCAACAAAGTATTGGATGCTTCACAACACTCGAAATCAGTGATGAATGTCGTGATATTGTTCAAAGAACGATTCATGCTTTTAAAATCAAGAATCGTTTCTTTCATTGCGAATTCTTCCGATTGAATCATGATGTACAAGGATTAGGTGAAAAAGGCCGTATCTTTGGTCTAGAAGTAAACTTCAGACCTCCAGGAGGATTCTGTCCTGATTTAATGAATTATGCAGGTGAACTCGATGTATACCGTTTATGGGCTGAAGTGATCTTAAAACAACAAGCATCTTATTCAAAACTTAGAAGATATTCTGCAGGTTTTGTGGGTAGAAGAAATTCCATCAAATATCGTTTTACAGTAAAAGAAATTCAAGACATGTTTAAAGAAGAATTAATTGATATCTTATATCTTCCAGAAGCCATTGCGGCTGCCATGGGTG
>ENA-OQKQ01000466-OQKQ01000466.1-human-gut-metagenome-genome-assembly--contig:-NODE-466-length-13635-cov-2.244522_pt1 | contig 13635 bp, 13 predicted proteins | sample MGYA00242651_ERZ504803 | MGnify/ENA primary metagenome ERZ504803 (study PRJEB26092, sample SAMD00036380) | human gut metagenome | host: Homo sapiens | study: EMG produced TPA metagenomics assembly of...
TTTCTATTAAAGCTAAATGGATTATTGTAGGTGTATTATTACCTGTGACAGTTAAAGCGGTTTATCTTTTTTCTTTCTGGAAAGTACGTTTCTTCTGGAATGAATAGTAATCAGATTTTTCAATACTGAGTGCTGGTATTGCTTTTACAGGCATAGCCGCTGGTTTTGTTGAAGAAATGGTTTTTCGAGGAGTTATTCTAAATCTGTTAAAAGAGAAATGGAATATTAAAGTAGCTGTATTAATTCCATCAGTTTTATTTGGATTAGTACATATTATAGGAATGGATTTTTCCATTATAAGTAGCCTGTTGGTTCTTATTGCTGGAACAATGGTGGGAATAATGTTCTCAATGGTTGCTATTGAAAGTGGTTCTGTTTGGAACAGCGGAATTGTCCATTCACTTTGGAATATTTTAATTATTGGCGGCGGTTTATCAATAAGCGAAAAGGCAGATGAATATTCGGTTATGACATATGTACTTGATTCAAAAGACTTTGTTTTCACTGGTGGAGAATTTGGAATTGAATCATCAATTATTGCACTATTAGGTTATGTTATAGTTACTTTAGCAGCAATATGTATGATTAAGAAAAAAAGCAAAAGTGTAATAAGTATCAAAAAACAAAATCCAGTTTGTTGAACTGAATCCGAAAAGCATTAGGCGCAGAGGAGATAGAATCCTTTGCGTAAAAGACTAACGAACATATTTAATGAAACATCGGAACCATCTTCTTTTTGTTGTCTACCTATAATAACGATTGGAGTAATCGATTATAGACACTGCAATCAAAAAAATCTGAAAATATATTTATCAACATTACATAAAAGTGTGTAGATGCACATAAAATGGGAATACATATTGAAATTCAGGTCGTTCTGCGATAGAATCTCATTACTAAAAAGTGTGCAGATGCACGGAAATGGGGAATATAACGGTGGAGATTAAAAGAGACGCTTACCTACAGCAGCTGATCGAGCGAAAAGATAATGGAATGATAAAGGTGATTACCGGCATTCGTAGATGTGGCAAATCCTTTTTGCTGTTTACCATCTTTAAGAGATACTTACTGGAGAACGGCGTTGATGTTGATCATATTATTGAGATTGCATTGGACGGTATTGAAAATGAGGAACTAAGAGATCCTAAGGTGTGTTTCAAGTACATCAAAGATGCCATGAAAGACGATGGCAAATACTATCTGCTTCTTGATGAAGTGCAGTTTATGTCACGATTTGAGGAAGTGCTGAACAGCCTGCTCCGCATGAGCAATATTGATGTGTATGTCACCGGAAGTAATTCCAAGTTCCTGTCCAGCGACATTGTGACCGAGTTCCGTGGCAGAGGTGATGAGATTAGAATCTACCCTCTCTCCTTTGCAGAGTTTTATTCTGTCTATGACGGCGATTATGATGATGCATGGGATGACTACATGATCTACGGAGGATTGCCGCAGATCGTAAGTTTCCAGAGCGAACGACAGAAAGCGGACTATCTGAAGAACATCTTTGCAAATGTCTATCTGAAGGATGTTATTGAAAGAAATAAGATTCAGAACGTGGATGAGATTGGGATTCTGGTTGATGTGCTTGCATCTGCAATCGGCGCACCGACCAACCCTTCAAAGATTGCCAATACCTTTGCCAGTGAGCGCCAGATGACTTATGCTAATAAAACCATCTCCAAGCATATCGACCATTTGACAGATGCCTTTTTGATTTCCAAGGCAAGCCGATACGATATTAAGGGCAGAAAGTATATCGGTGCAAATCTGAAATACTACTTTACTGATCTGGGACTGAGAAATGCACGTCTGAATTTCAGACAGCAGGAGCCTACTCATATCATGGAGAACATTGTTTATAACGAGCTGCTGATCCGTGGCTACAATGTTGATGTGGGTGTCGTGGATATCTTCGATAAGGATAAAGAGGGCAAACGTGTTCGCAAGCAGTTGGAGGTTGACTTTGTGGTGAATCAAGGAAACCAGAGATACTATATCCAGGTTGCATATGACATGACTTCGGAAGAAAAACAGACGCAGGAGTTCAATTCTCTGCGTAATATCCCGGACTCTTTCAAGAAGATCGTCATTGTAAATGGCAGAAAAAAGCCTTGGAGAAATGATGAAGGTTTTGTCATCATGGGAATGAAGTATTTCTTGCTGAATGCGAATAGTCTGGAATTTTAAGTCGATTTGAGTTGTTGCTGTGGTGTTATTCTATTTCAAAAAAGAGTAAAATGATATAAATAAGGCCACGGCTGATTTCATGTTGGAACAGCCGTGGCTCAGTTTATTTTTTTATCCGTACAAACGAGACTGTTCCGCAGATTATGTAGAACAGACAGAGTACGGTGAGAACATACTCCAACTGCACGGTTACTGTTGCTGATGAAGTCGATCCGGAACTTCTGGCAAAAGTATTGGCAAATCCAGAGATGCGGGCGTTGCTCAATTCGCCGGCAAAGACGATGAAGTAATAAATTCTATATCCAAATGAGTATATTTATTGTGCATATGGAGAATTTATCTCCATCAAATCTATTGAAATCTCCATCATTTAGCATTAAAATGATGGAGATAAATTCAAAATGAAGGAGATTTCAATGAAAAATTTTGATTATATTACAAATCCTGCGAAGTTGCTGACACCTGAAATTGTTCAGATGGTTGGCAGTATTCATGAGCATAAAGGTAAACAGGAATTATTTCTGGAAGCAAACATAGATGAACTGAAAACACTTCTGGAAGTTGCTTTAATTCAAAGTACGGGAGCATCTAACCGAATTGAAGGTATATTTACAAGTGATAAACGTTTGAAAGAACTGGTAAGTCAGAAAGCAGAGCCACGTAATCGGTCTGAACAGGAAATTGCCGGCTACCGTGAAGTACTGGCTACGATTCACGAAAGTTAGCATTTATGACAAAAACGGACACTTAATTTATGGAACGATTCCAACCCAATTTCCAGAAGAAACTATCCTCACGTCGAATACACCGCGAATGATAACCGGATCAAGGGTTCATTATTCAATGTGAAGGTTTGGATGAAGCTACTGGTGAAAAAGAAAGGCCCGTATCCGTTCTGGATATGAGCCTTGCAAGAATTGTAATCCGTAGATTTTACAAGTAAAATCTCTCCAGTTTTGTTTTAAAAAATTGAATTAATGGACCGTTGAAGCAGGCATTTACAATTGTACCAATCCCTACTACCGACCAGATTCCCTCCCCAGATGCAGTGACAAATATGATTCCGATAATCACGACAACAACATCCGAAAGGATCCTTGCTTTATGGAATGGAATTTTCTGATGTGTCAGTTTCTCGATTATAATTGCGACACTGTCATATGGAGCGATTCCCATATCTGCGACCATATATAATGCCACTCCCATAGATGCCATCAACTGAGCAAGCAGCAGTGCAAGGATACGCAGTGGCAGATTCATCTGAATCTGCACTACATCATTCGCTACATAACAAATAAAGTCTGCAATGTATCCGACAAATACCATATTGATAATGGTCCCCGCACCAATGCAGGATCTTGCCTGAAAAAATACAACTACAAGGATGATCGCATTGACAAGCAACTGCCACGTTCCAAAGCTCCATCCGATAAATCCGCTGATTCCAAGATTCATTGCACTGAATGGATCCACGCCAAATTGTGAAAGTCGTAAGAAAGATACACATAATCCAATAAACAATATTCCCAGTACCATTCCGCCGGTTCTTTTTGTCTTCGTCATGATCTATCTTCCCTCCTGAACTTTTTTGCCTTTTCAGCATATATATTCTAGATTCAAAATCGGTACAAGGAGTCACATTCCCTGGCACTTCACCAGCTGTCACATCGGATGTGATCAATCCATAATTCATCAATTCGTCTCCGTAATTTTCTGTATGATTCCATACATTTTCATAAATCATATCCGGGTTCAATCCCTGTAATCTGACACGGCTATACGGCTGATTCACTCCATTTAAAACACGATAGTAGCCTACGATTGCAAGCGTGCGGTCTTCATTTGTCACCATCCATACCGTCTCATTTCCTTCGAATGGACTTTTCAGACGATAAAATGTTCCAAACTGTAACACTTCTCGGTATTCTTTCATAAATGTGATCTGTTCTTTTACTTCTTTGATCTCTTCTTCTGTCAATTTGTTGAGATCCAGTTCGTATCCAAAAGTTCCAAAGTATGCTACATTCGCTCTTGTATGTAATGGGGTATTGCGAAATACCTGGTGATTCGGGACAACAGACACATGGCTTCCCATACTGCTGAGCGGATAACACATAGAAGTTCCGTACTGAATCTTCAGACGCTCAATTGCATCCGAATCATCGCTTGTCCATCCCTGTGGTGCATAATACAGCATTCCCGGGTCAAATCTTCCGCCACCGCTGGCGCAGGATTCAAATAATACTTCTGGAAACTCATTTGTCAAACGTTCATACAGATCATATACACCTAAAATATAACGATGGAACACTTCTCCCTGTCTGTCTGAAGAAAATTTGCTGCTGTAGCATTCTGTAATGCTTCGGTTCATATCCCATTTAATATATGAGATTTTCGACTCCGATAATAACTTTGCCATCATTCCGTAAATATGATCTACTACTTCTTTTCTTGCAAAATCGAGTACATATTGGTATCTGCCGTGTGATGTATTTCTTCCTGGTGTCTGTAAGATCCAGTCCGGATGTGCTCGATAAAGATCAGAGTCTTTATTTACCATCTCCGGCTCAAACCAAAGACCGAATTTTAATCCTAGTGCTTCAATTCTTTCTGACAGGCCTTTGATGCCATTTGGCAGAAGCTCTTCATTTGCCACCCAATCACCAAGACCAGCTCTGTCATTTCTTCTTGCGCCAAACCATCCGTCATCTAAGACAAACAGTTCTACTCCACATTCTTTTGCTTTCCTTGCAATCTCTACAAGGCGATCTTCTGTAAAGTCAAAATAAGTTGCTTCCCAGTTGTTATTTAAAATCGGTCTTGCCTTATCACGCCAGTACCCTCTTGCGAGTCTCTTTGCATACAGCTTCTGGAATGTCTGACTCATGCCATTTAATCCATTTTCACTGTAAACCAGAACTGCTTCCGGTGTCTGAAAGCTTTCTCCTGGTTCTAATTTCCAATCGAATCCTTCTGGATTGATCCCGGCTGTAATTCGTGTCACATTATGTGTATCTACCTCTGCCTGCATACGGAAATTTCCACTATATACAAGGCTTATTCCAATTGCTTCTCCTGCATTCTCATCTGTGTTGTGACGTTTTAAAGCAAGGAACGGATTATGTTCGTGAGAAGAATTTCCGCGCATGCTGTCGATAGCTGTTATGCCTTGCTCCAATGTTCGATTCTTAATATAGCGCTCTCTGGACCACGCACCGGACAACTGCATCCATTCATAATCCTTATCCGAAAGATCCAGACTTAAGCTCATCATATTTAATACATGCAGATTTTTCTCACCGGCATTTTCAATATAAGCACTTCTTGCAATTGCACTATATTCATCAAAAATCGTATATAAAAGCGCCAGTTTTGCACCAGTCAAAGCGTCTTTCAGAAAGATGCGCAATGTCTGCGCTTCCTCCTTGGACTCTGTGTAAGTTGCCGGCAATCCGGAGAGTTTCGGTTTTCCGGCAATAATCTCATAACTGTCATATTGGAACTCACTGATTCTGCTGCCATTTTCCTGCAACAATTCAATTGCCGGATGTCTGTAGTCTGTCGTACCGTAAACAGGATATTCCTGTCGGATATGTTCCAATGAAAAAGTACGATCCCATTCATATATATATGATGTCATTGGGCGTTCACATTTCTCAACCAGATAAGAAAAATCTGCTTTGTCATGAAGTCGTTTTCCAAAATATAATTGTCCCAGATGTCCATTTTCTAATACACATAAGATATAACTGATTTTTTCATTGTATAAATGGAAAGTTTTCGTTTCCTCGTGAAAAATAATCTGTCTCATATAATACCCCTTTTACAATTTAATTGTTGGCTCTTAAGCTGTCTGCTTTTTCGCATGCATTTCATTTACTTTTCTTGTGATTTCTTCCATCTTCTCACCTTTTAAAATGTAGTATTTTTTGTAAATACCAAAGCTAGCAAATGCAAGAATGATTGGAATTACAATCATTAACACGCGAATACCCATTACGGTTGCTGCGCTCTGCGTTACCGCTTTTGCGTTGTATCCTACAATCTGAAGACCAATTCCTGTTAATCCACCTGCTGCTGCCATGGCTGCCTTCATAAGGAATGTCTGTGCAGAACATGTTACGCTTTCATTTCGTACACCAAACTTCACTTCTCCATAGTCGATAACATCTGCCATACAGCATGTTGTTACTCCAAGTGAAAGACCTGAGCCGAAGAAAAGTAATGCACAACATACAATAACTAACACCTTGCTCTGTGGTGCTACATATCCTGCTGCACCGAGCAGTACAAATCCAACAATCGGAAGTCCGCATGCAAATGCGTATACTTTTTCACGGCTAATTTTTTCTGCAATTTTCGGGAAGCATAAAAGTCCCGCCATCTCAGCAATAATCGCAAATCCAAAAATAGAATACAGATATTCATCATGGCATACACATTTGAAATAATATACAGCAAAGCTTTTTGCAATCTGTGTACAAAGGTTAAATGTCAAAAGTAATCCGATAAATGCAAGCAGCTGATCATTTTTTACAATTACCTGAAATGCCTGTTTCAGACTTGTCTTTTCTGCTGATATACCTAATGTTGATTCCTCTTTTACATTAAATACAGTAATGCCGATTGTAACGATGAAAATAACTGCGATAATGATTGCGAAAAGTGTATATCCTTTTTCTGCGTAGAGATTGCTCTCGCCTGCAACTTTGTTCAGGTAGTTGATTGATGTAAAGCCCAAATGTTGCTACTGAAAATCCTGCAAGACTTGCGAAAAATCTTGGAATTACGGATACTTTTTCACGTTCGTGCGGATCATTTGTCAAGTTCGGAAGCCATGACCAGTAAGGGACATCCATGATCGTATAAGTCATTCCATATAAGATATACATAACGGATACATATACGTACAATGCTGTTCCTGACAGGTTAAAACTGTGGAATAGCAAAACAAATACAACTGAATTTACCAATGTTCCGATTACAAGCCAGATTCTGAATTTACCAAAACGTGTATGTGTATTGTCAACAATCATACCCATCATCGGGTCATTGATCGCATCCCATATTCTTGCCACAAAAAACAGTACGCCGACAAATGCCGGTGCCAGATACAATGTATCTGTAAAATAAAGCATTTAAAAATGCTCCTACTAAATTGCAAATCGCGTCTTTACCGATTGCCCCAATTCCAAAACATAATTTTTCTCTTGTAGACGCATATTTATATTGCGGATTTTTCTGAGTTTCTTTTTGATTTCCCATGATTCTCCTCCTCTAATACTCCTTTGTTTATTTTTTATTTGAGTGAAGAAACCTGTGCACGTGTTCCTTATGTTTGTTGATACAAGTATAGCGTACAAAAAAACATCCGTTATACCTTTTTGTTAAGGGTTATATCCCAAATGTTAGGTATTGGATGTTTTTTAAAACATTTTGTCTATTCTTTTTCAATGTCTCCCACATAAATTGTTTTATGCTTCTTATATTCTTTCAGTTCATTTTGTACACAGATCAATCGTTTTCGGGCATCCTTTCTGTTGTCGTTACGATATTGGGTCGGCGTTATTCCCATTTTCTGCTTAAATACTTTACCGAAAGCAAGGGAATTACGATAGCCACAGGAAACTGCAATCTCCTCACAGACAGATCTGTAAGTGCGAGCTGCTCCTTTCCTCTGGAAATTCGAAATTCCGTCAAAAAAATCTTTTGGAGAGATTCCGAGACTGTTCATAAATATTGTATATAAATAGCTTCGATTTAGTGCCAAATAATTTGCTATATCTTCCACTGTGATTTTCTGTGAATAGTAATTCTTTATATAGGAAATTGCCTCCTGCACATGTATGCTTTCTTTTGTATCATTCGAATATTGCTGAATTTCAATCCCGCGAGCCAGTACTGAGAAAAACTGATAGAGCTTCCCCTGGAGATAGTAAAGATTTTCTGCAGTTGAACATGTATGATGAAGCATTTCAAATACAATTTCTTTCAGTTCTTCTCCATATTCACACTCGCATGTAAGCTGACGACTGTTCAGTCCAAGATCTCTGACAAATCTCTGTGCTTCCGTACCACCAAATCCTACCCAAAGGTAAGACCATGGGTCCGTTTTATCTGCCTGATAAAAGGTAAGGCTTTCCGGCTCGATCAGAAAGGCTTGCCCTTCTTTCAGCTGATACTTCGTTTCGCCGACCTGATAGATACCTTTGCCCTTCATTACATAATGCAAAATATAATTGGGTCTTGCGGCTGGCCCGTAGCTATGTAATGGCTTGCATTCTGCAAACCCGCAGAAACACAAATGAAAATCTTTAAACTTTGGTTTCAACAGTTGTAATACGTAAGAATCTTCCATAATCTGTATCCTCTCTTAATCCCTAAGATCACAAGCACTTTCCAGTCATGCTTACTTTTGCTGTTGCTCACTCAGCAATAGTTAGTTTAACCGTTTTCCTTATTCTATCACAGTATCGTGTTATTCTTCCATCAGTTTTCAAACCAAGTATTAAACGGTGCCTCTTCCTTTATAAGTTTCCCCAAAAAAGGCAATGTGTTTTTTCTTGTATGCAAAGAAATAAGGATGTAAAATAAAATTAGTTTTCAAATAAAAAATAGTAATAAGTGAAATGGCAAATTCTGATTGTAGAACTGACATGTGATTATAAGGAAGGAATAATATGAGAAGAAAAGATAGAGAAATCACAGATATACACAAGATTGAAAAAATATTGTCGAGTGCAAAGTATTTACATCTGGGGGTATTAGATGATGAATACCCATATGTTGTACCGCTTCATTACGGTTATCAGATAAACGGCGGGAAACTAACATTTTATGTTCATAGTGCGAAAGTGGGGCATAAACTGGATTGCATTCGGAAAAATAACAGTGTTTTTGTGGAAATTGATTACGGAGAAAAACTTATAGAAGCAGATGTTCCCTGCAAATATAGTGCTGAATATGCGAGTGTCATGTGCCGAGGGAAAGCAAAAATCCTCCAGAATGCAGCGGATAAGTGCGCGGCACTTCGCATTCTTATGAGAGAGCAAACCGGAGAGGAACATGAAATTAATGAAAAAATGATAAATGCGGTATGTGTAATTGAAATAAATGTAGATTCGTATACGGCAAAAGCGTGTGTAAAATAAATTTTAGTTTTCGGCATTATTGCTTCCACCGGTGATTAGTCTGTATTATATTTGTATTCGTGCATTACATAAAAAGACAGTAAAAAAGCCATAAACACGTCCCCAGTGCTGCGATATTATGTTAAAATGAAGTAAACAAGAAAACTGGAAAAACAAAAAGTTGTTCAAGATATACGGGATGAGAGGGATTGGTTATGGATGATTTTAAACAACTTACAGAGCAGCTTTTAAAATTTTATATCGACACGGAATCCGTAGATGATATAGGCTTTGAAAACTTCTTTGATGATAACAGTAGTATAATCGGAACAGGAAAGCATGAGTTTTTCAGGAATCTGCATGAATTTCAGGAATCATATAAATTCGATGTAAAACAAAGAGGAAAAATCAGACTTAAAATAAGAGATTTACAGCAGGAAGAAGCAGAGCTTGGTGATGACCAGATCCTTGCGTATGGATCGGTAGTCTTTACCGGTTTATTTGAAGATGGATCCGTCTGTTTTGAGATGGACACACGGTTTAGCATTATCTATAAAAAGGTGAACGGGAAATGGCTGGTTAAGCATCTGCATCAGTCAGTACCGGACAGAGACCAGATGACAGGGGAAGAATTCCCGGTTACGCTGGGAAAACAGGTGGAAGAGGCGCACCGGGCAATCAGTGCATTAGGGACCGCTTATTATCACATCTCACGTCTGGATTTAAAGACAAAGAAGATCGAACTTGTGAAAAGATCCCGGAAAATGGAGCTGGGCATTTCGAAAAAAAGCGCGGACTGGGATTCGCAGTTTGAGGTCATCAAAGATGTGATAGCAGAACCGTTTGTACAAAAGTACATAGATTTTTTTGATACACAGACCATGGCCGCACGGCTTCGTAATAAAGAGTCCATGTCTTTTGAATTCAAAAAAAAGGATGGGAAATGGTTCCTTGCCATGATCGTTCCACAGAACTATGATAAAGACGGAAATATTACATCGGTGCTGCTTGCAAACCGGGATGTGACAGATGAAAAACTGCGGGAATTGAGGCAGGAGGAAGAACTGCGGGAAGCTAAATTAAATGCGGAAGTTGCAAGTAAAGCCAAATCCGCATTTCTTTTCAATATGTCCCATGACATCAGAACGCCTATGAATGCGATCATTGGTTATGCGGATCTGGCATCCAGACATCTGGAAGACACAGAAAAACTTGGCAGATATATCGATAACATTCAGGTATGCGGGGAAAAACTTTTATCGTTACTCAGTAATGTCCTGGATCTTGCAAGAATTGAAAATAACAAGGTCGAAATGCAGTATGCCGTGTCGGATGTCCGGGAAGACTTTACGAATTGTGTTACAATGTTCCAGCAACAGGCAGAAAGTAAGAATCAGACTCTGTGTATGACAGAACAGATCCTGTATCCGTATGTATATGTGGATGAACCACATTTATCGGAAGTCTGCATCAACATCATAAGTAATGCGGTCAAGTATACAAATGCGGGCGGTACAATATCCTGTAAGGTTGCACAGAGACCTTGTGAGAAGGAAGACTGGTGCGATATGATCATCAGTATTACCGATAATGGAATTGGTATGGCAGAAGAGTTCCAAAAACATATCTTTGAAGCGTTCGAAAGAGAGCGGACTTCTACGATTACCCATATTGAGGGCAGCGGCATCGGCATGGGAATCGTGAAAAAGCTTGTGGATCTGATGGGTGGTACGATAGAGGTGGAAAGTAAACTTGGTGAGGGATCCACTTTTACAGTGACGATCCCTTGCAAAAAAGCATCAAAAGAAGAAGCTTTAGAGAAGAAAAATCAGAATCCACGAAGTAAGAAGTCGCTAAAAGGCGTCCGGGTCCTGCTGGTCGAAGACAATGAGATCAATGCGGAGATCGCGACAGAACTGTTGAAAGAAGAAGGGTGTATTGTCGAAGTTGCAACTGACGGAGTTGCATGTATCAGCATGATTGAAAAGGCAGATGCGGACTATTACAAGATGATCCTTATGGATATTCAGATGCCGGTTATGAATGGGTTCGATACGACATTAACCATCCGGAAGATGAAGGATGATAAAAAAGCGATGATCCCGATCATAGCTATGACTGCCAATGCCTTTGCAGAAGACAGACAGAAGGCGCTTTCTGTCGGGATGAATGATCACGTTGCCAAGCCTGTTGATATGAATATTCTTGCGCCAACGATGATGAAATATTTATAAAAGTGGGGAATAAAAAAATGAACAAGAAAAAAAACAGGTTGTCACACCGGACAATCTAAAAGAAATTGCCGTCATGACGATAGCAGTGGGGATCATCGCTGCGGCCGTGTATTTCTTCCTGATTCCGAGCCAGACCTCGATCAGCAGCGTATCTGCGCTGGCGATCATTATTGCGCATTATGTACCGTTACATGTATCAACGGTTACGATGATACTGAATGTGGTCTTACTGCTGATCGGATTTATAACCTGTGGGAAAGAATTTGGGGCGAAGACGGTATATACAAGTATTTTGCTGCCACTGTATCTGGCAGTATTTGAACATGTATTTCCGGATTTTGAATCGTTGACAAATAGTACGGAACTGGATGTGTTATGTTATATTCTGGTTGTAAGCTTCGGACTCAGCATCTTATTTAATATGAATGCGTCGTCCGGCGGACTGGATATCGTGGCAAAGATCATGAATAAATATCTTCATGTCGAACTGGGAAAAGCGATGTCCATCTCAGGAATGTGTGTGGCACTTTCTTCCGCATTGATCTATGATAAAAAAGCGGTTGTACTGAGTGTGCTTGGTACATACTTTAACGGTATTGTGCTGGATCATTTTATCTTTGGACAGAATGTAAAGAGACGTGTCTGTATCATTACAAAATATGAAGAAGAGGTGCGCCAGTTTATTTTACATGAGCTGCACAGCGGGGCAACGTTCTACGAGGCAATGGGTGCTTACAATATGCAGAAATACAGAGAGATCATTACAATCGTAGATAAGAACGAATATCAGAAACTGATGAATTATGTCAGTAAAAAGATCCGGAGGCATTTGTAACCGTATACACGGTATCCGATATGCGCTACCGGCCGAAAGTTAAATCATTTTAACGGAGGAAAACATATGAAGACAAAAGCTAAAATAATCATTGCGGCAGTTCTTGCCATTGCGATCAGCATCGGTTCGATAGCCATATATAAGCATATTACCGGTCCGAAAGAAGAGAGCATACCGCTTGAGACGACGCTGGAAGATGCAGCGGAGCTGACGACACAGAAGATGATCATCTCGGATGTATTCAGGAGCACAAAGGGAGAGATCCCGCTGATCAACAAGAACAGATTTCTCGTACAATACAAGACGACAGTGACTGCGGGACTGGATGTACAGAAAGCTGTCATAAAGGAGACAGACGACAAGATCCAGATATCTATTCCGCACTGCACGGTCAATGAGGATTCTATTAAGATCAAATCCAGTGATCTGAAGATATATGATACGAATTTTGCGATTATGAGTATCGATAAAGAGGCGGTTATGGAACTTGTCGCAGAGGCTGAGAAGAAAGCAAAGGAAAAAGCCGGATCGGATGAATACGGATTTCTTGAAAATGCAGACAAGAACGCCAAGAAAGTGATCAAGGGCATGTTCGAAAATGTATCGAATGGAAAAGAAGTGATCGTGTCTTTCCAGAATTAGATCGGAAATGACGGATATGTTGTGTAAAAGAATGTAGAGATTATGTGAAGAATGTCGAAAACCATTAATTTCTGCAAAAGAATGTGCTACAATAAAGAAATCTTATATAGACAGGAGATAAAAAATGACAATACAGGAATGCTATGAAGCGATTGGAGGAAACTATGAAGATGTCTTAAGACGCCTTCCCAGTGAAGCACTGATCCGGAAATTCACATTAAAGTTCCTTGAAGATCAGAGTTATCCACTGTTAAAGCAGTCTTTGGGGGATAACAATTACGAAGAAGCTTTTCGTGGTGCACACACACTGAAAGGGGTATGTCAGAATCTTTCCTTTGACCGTCTGTATGAAGTGAGCAGTGAGCTTACAGAACTTTTGAGAGACCGGACCGGAGAGAAGCCGGGGATACCGGAAGCAATGGAAAAAGTAACAAAAGAATATGAGACAACAATTGAAGAAATTAAGAAGCTGCAGGAGTAATCTCCTACAGCTTCTTTTTTAACATTTCCGGATTGGATGCATAAGCAAGTGCCGTGTCAGCAGTAATGCGTCCGTTTTTATAAAGTGAAAGAAGACTGGAATCCATAGAGACCAGATCATTTC
>ENA-OQKQ01000469-OQKQ01000469.1-human-gut-metagenome-genome-assembly--contig:-NODE-469-length-13608-cov-2.749203_pt1 | contig 13608 bp, 12 predicted proteins | sample MGYA00242651_ERZ504803 | MGnify/ENA primary metagenome ERZ504803 (study PRJEB26092, sample SAMD00036380) | human gut metagenome | host: Homo sapiens | study: EMG produced TPA metagenomics assembly of...
CTCGTCAAGCAGACAGCGCACATGAACAGGTAGCCGCCCGCCGTACACATCATCTGCCTTGTCACAAAGCAGATTGAAAAGCTGTGTGTAAAGGATTGATACAACAAGTTAAAGGTGTCGTCGGTGTCGGAGATAATAACAAAAAGCGCGGTCTTTCGGTCGCCTAAGGTGTCAAGCTCCATTTCGTCGGTTTCCATCAGCTCGCGCAGTTCCCGAATGTCAAAGGGGGCAAGACGCGCACCGCAGGAAATGAGGATAGAGCTTCTTGTTTTTCCGGCAGACAGCAAAAACTTCTTGTACTGGCGCACCGCAAAATGTTCCGGGTCTTTTTCCTCCAAGCGTTCAAACATGAGGTCAACGGGGGATTGAAATTCCGGGTCGTCCTCGCGGGCTTCCGACGCATTTATCATTTCAAGCAGCGTCGTAAAGTTTTTCTCGTTCTCCGGGGCTTCGTACCAGATGTAGCCGATAAGGGCGCAGTAAAAAAGCCGTTCCGATTTCACCCAAAAATCCTCGCCGGATTTTTCCCCGTCGCCTTTGGTGTTGGCGATAATGGTATTTACCAGTTTCAAAATATCCTTTTCGCTGCGCAGATAGGCAAAGGGATTGTACCGCATGGATTTCTTGAAATTGATGGTGTTTAGCACCTTGATTTTGTACCCGCCCCGCTGCAAGAGCTTCCCGCACTCGATTAAAACCGTTCCTTTCGGGTCAGTGACTACATAGCTGCTGTGCATTTGCATTAAGTTGGGCTTTACAAAAAACCTCGTTTTGCCGCTGCCGGAGCCGCCGATCACCAGCACATTTTTGTTTCGTGCATATTTCGGGTGCTTCGGGCGGCTTGACATCATCAGCCGTTCGGTCTGCGTCAGCAGCACGTTATTTTCAAAAATGGGGTCGATATACGGCTTTATATCCTCGGCATTGCCCCAACGTGCAGAGCCGTACTCCATGCCCTTACGGTATTTCTTTGCGTTCTTGCCTTTCACATAGACCGCAAGCCGGATAACGACAGCCCCGACAATGCCGATAAGCAAGTCCATAGGGGCGAAACTCGGCAGGGCATTTGAAAAGGCGGCAGAAAAGCCGCTGCCAATGGAAAGCAGCTTGCCGGAGAGGTCAGCCCCCGGAGAGAGCCGCACCGCCTGTCCGACTTTATCAAAGAGATACACAAAGAGCAGATAGGGGGCGTTTAGGATAAGCAGCTTCTTGATATTCGGCTTCATAGCGATACCTCCCTGTCCTTGTGTTTTGTCTTTTGACGGTTCGCGTTAAGCTGCTTTGCTGCTTCCCGGAATGTGGCAAGTGCCTTTCGGATAGAGGGCTTTTTCTCCCGGTTCAGCTTCTTTGCGGAAAACTCCTTAAAGGCTGCGGTCAGAGCGTCCGCGTCCCGCCCCTTGAAAAAGACGAGATAACGGGGCGGCGTTTCGGTGCTGTCTTTCTTTAGGGCAAAGTCGATACCGTATTTTTTTGCCGTCTGCTCAAAAGCTTTGATATTGCCCTCGGTTATCTCAATGTTGGATAGCCCCGCGTTCTGTTTCGCAAGCTGCTTTAGGGTCTGCTTCCCGTGGGGCTGTTTTTCCTGCTGCTTTTTTGCCTGTGCAAGCATGGCTTTGATTGCCTTTTGCAGCATTTCAGCGGTCAGCTTTGCTCCCTTGACAGAGAGCGCAACCACTTTTTCGTTGATTTCGTCCTGCAATGTTTACCGTCCTCCTTTCCCGGTAGTGATAGTGTTAGGGTGGCACGCCGCTTTTGGGCGTGAAAAAGGGGCGTCCGTTCTTCACGCCGCCCCGTTAAATCCGTACCCGCAGCCCGTTCAAGTCCTCGGCTCTGATACCCACAAGATACCAGTTGTCGCCGTACTCAATCCGGGTCGGCTTCCATTTGCCGCCTGTGAATACGTCCATGCACTCGCCGCAATGCAAGCCGCCGTAATAGTCGGCAATATCAAAGCGAATATCGTAGCGGTCAGCGGTTTCATCAAAAATCAAAGCTCCTGTTTTCTGTGCCATGTGGTAAATCCTCCTTTTTTCGTTTACAGGCTTTCGCCCTCGTTGTAGGTGTAATAGTCCAGGTCGCCGTACTTTGGCTTTCTCGGTGCAAGCGCGCCGCTTGCCATATCGTGAGCGACAAGGGAAGTATAGTAGCTGTCAATGGTAGACGGGGCATTGAAAAGCACCGCCTTTAGGTACTGCTTGATGTTGCGGATTTTCGTGGTGTTCTCCTGCATACAGTCAAGCACAAAGCGAATATGTTCGCTGTTCAGCTTCATAAACTTTGACTTCACAAGCTCGGCGGGGTAATCGTCCCCGGCAATACGGATTTTCTTTCTTGCCGTACAGACGGTTTCAAGCATGAGGTCAACAATTTCATTCAGACGGTCGCGGTCAAGGCTTCTGTCCTGTAAGAGAATGTCATAGGCGATATTGTCTTTGATAATTTCCTCATACACTCTGTAAGCGTCGTTCCTTTCCGTTCTTTTCCGTTCCGGCGGCTGTGCCGTTTCGTCCTCGCCATAAGGCAAGGGATTTAGGGAATGGAAAGGAATGGAATGGGTACTTGATAAATCCGTATTTGATTTTTCTTTTTTTGGTAAGTTAGTTCTTTGTATATCTTTATTTAATTGCGTTGGATTTTCCGACGTCGGATTATCCGTTGTCGGATTTTCCAATATCGGGTTATCCGCTGTTGGATTTTCCAATACCGGGCAATCCAATTCCGGCGGCTGCGGCTGTTCGTAAATGGTGTACTCGATAGCGGTCATTTTGCCTTTCTCGTCGCGTCCCTGCCGCCTTGTGATATATCCGGCTTTTTCAAGCTCCCAAACGGCGGTACGGATAGCGTCGATACTTTCCCGGTTGATGTAGGACAGCCCCGAAAGGGTATAGTCCCAATCCTCCGGCAGGGACAGCATTTGAGATAACAGCCCCTTTGCCTTTAAGGAAAGCTCCTTATTGCGTAAGTGGTGGTTGCTCATTACGGTGTAGCCTGTGTTGCGTTCCACACGGAAAACTGCCATAGCTTCATCACTCCTTTTGCTGTGGATTTGTTACGCAGTAGAACGGCGATTTTGAGGGTTTAGGTATCAAGTATCGCCTAAGTGGTTTTCGCACTCGCAAAGCCGCTTGTAGCAAGGCTTTTTCTGCCCCTACTGCGTAACAAAGGGCATGAAAAAAGCGGCGTTCCTGTTCTTCCGTGTGGAAGTGGGAAACGCCGCTTGTGCGGTGCAATATTTAGTTGTAGTACAAACCATGCTTGTCCGTTGTCCGAAAAACCTTGATTTTACTGTGTTTCAAAAAGTATCGTTATCTAACCTCATCTTTTATCCGTGCCGCATTGGGATCCTAATTCAATGATGTTGTTAAGCGAATATCTCCTATATAGATACTGATTTGCTAGTGTTTGAAAACGCCCGCCTTCGATCTGCCTTAGCTCTTCTTGGATCTGATTTATTTGGGACATTTTGCTCCTCGCGATAAATTCGCCTTTTGATTTCTCTTTTCTTACTCTAGTCCGCCTACCTAAGCAAGCCTTACAAGCTCGAGGGACGAGTCGACGACGTCCTCGAAGTCAAGCCCCGCCGCATAGGCCCTCGGATAAGGCGAGCGGAGGGCGCGTGACCCCGTCGGAAATGGCCGCCGTTAGGTGCGTGTTCGAGAGCTGCGCGGCGGAGCTGGATGGAGCCTGGGCAAGGCATTAGGGCATCCTCGTCCTTGTCGTAAGACTGCCATTAGAAGATCTTCTGCAAATCCTAAGCCACGTTTCAACTTGGCAAAAGCTGCGGATCCTAGATATCGGCAAGACATTCGAGACTCTTGGATATGGCGTCGAAATAGATCCTTTGGTAATACTCCATGGTCTCGACCTTGCCGATCTCCGATCCGAGCCTCTTGGCCCAAGCTACGAGGGCCTTCCTGTCCTCGCCCTCGAGCGAGGCCGTGCACGACCTCATGTGGTCGCCCGGAAAAAGGACACTGTGCACAAGCCGAATATCTTCGGGAGGCATCTTCTCCATCGCCCTCGCGAGGAGGGAAGTGTCGAGGGAAATGAGCGACAGGATGGGTTCCGACCAGTCATCTGATTTCGAGAAAGCCAGATAGAGCTTCGTCGCGAATTGGTCGGGGGCGTTTTTCAGGACGTTGCCAAGAGACTCCGACTCCCGTTCGCGTAGCGTCGTCAAGGCGAGCTCCCTCAGCCTGTCGACCTCCTCCAAAGCCGGAATCTCATGCGCTTCGCTCGAGTCGAAAGGGATCTCCTGCCATTCGACTCGATTCTTTCCGATTGACCTCACTGCAGACTCGGGATCCCGTCCAATGGAGGATTCCATCGCCTTGACGAGCGGCGCGACCCCTTCGGGAAAGGCGTCAGCAAATTCCCCCGCAATGCCTTTGACGGCACGCAGGACGTCGGGATAGACGTCGAACGACAAGCCGCGGCTCCCGTCCCCGGGGACAATCCCGGCGACTATAGTCTCCACCATGCCAGGGACATCGGCATCGCGGAAAGTGGCGTGTCTGATGCCGTCGATACATTCAATAGCTTTCCGCGCGGCCGGCCCGTCGGGATGAAAGGTCGCAAGGTAATCTTCCAGGCAGGAACGAACATGCTTGGAATCGACCCCCTCACACCTCTCGAAAAAGCGGGGGATGAAGTCCAGAGCGGCGTATTTGAGCCGGCGCGACTCGAAAATGCCACCCCTAAGGATGGAATCCTCCCGGCTTGACGGAGGCCCGATGCGCATCCCCTTCGCCGCCCCCGCTGCAAAGCCGAAAGCCTCTTTGAAAACTGCCCTGGCAGACTCCGGGTCGGTGGGTTCAGCGAAGAACCCGGATTCCTTCATCCCGACCAGCACGGGGCGCATCTTGCTGAGGGATCGCAAGTTCGGCGATTCGCTTCCTTCAATCGCCGAAACGGCGTCCTCGAGCGCGCCTGGGTAGATGCCGCCCAGCACGCCTCCCAGAACGCGTTCCACAACCGAGCCGACCGAGGGCCTGAACCGGCACTTCCGCCAGACGGTCTTCTCGATGAGGCTCTCGTACTCCCTGGTCGTCCCCTTCTCCCCCTTCGGTCCTAGGCCCTTTCCTCCACTCATCCTCGTTGCAGACGAGGAGGACCTTCTTCCTGCAGCCGACGACGAGGTGGTCGACCGCCCCGAGCAGCTCGCGAATGCCCATGTCGCACCTCTCCACGTCGTCTATGACGAGGAGGGTCTCGGGGCCGATGATGAGGTTCACGGCATTCAGCGGCGCCATCTTGAGATCGACGCCCGCCTTCTTCTCCAGCTCCCTGATCTTTTTCCCGAGGAACGATATTCCCGTGTCCTTGGCGAACCCGACGAGTGAATCCCACCTGCCCCTCTCCCCGCCGGCCGCGCACCCTATGGCGTATTTCGAGATGAAACCAGACTCAATCGCCCCGCAGAGCTCCGCTAAGTCCTTGGCGCCGTAGGCGGACGCCACCACGACGGGATGCCGGCTCTCATCCTCCTCCAGCTTCTCGGTCAGTGCGTGCTCGACAAAGTAGGTTTTCCCGCATCCCCATTCCCCGGTAAGCATGAGGGCGTACGAGTTCTCCTTGTCCTCGAGGTACTCCCTCACGACGCCGATGATGTCATCCTCGTTCACCTTGGTCGCTCCTTGTCCGCCATCGGTTTCCACCCTTACCTTTCCTATGGCCACGCGAGAGCCTACTCCAGCGCTTTCGGATCCCATTCGAACCCTTCGGCCTGCCGCCTTATCGCCGGGTCGATGCACTTCTTGACGAGCTCAAGCGCCGCGGCCGCGCGGTGCAAGCTAGTGGATGACCATTTCAAACAAATCTTTCGCGATAAAATCAACGCGCTTCTTAACGTCAAAACAACCATTCGCATAGCGTTTAGCAAAAGCTCTTGTAGTGGCATAACGCGATTCAGCGTATATGGGCAGCTTTTCCTTAAGCGATTTGTCTTTACATTTCGCGTTAAGTCGCTCTTCTAGCATGAGCAAGTTCCCAATAATCGAGTTTTCCTGAGCCTGCGAATCCGGAAGAATGTGCTCTATTGTGAATGCCTCAGAAACCCTAACACCAGACTTAAGCTCCTCGAGCAAGGCAAGGACCAACTTGCAGCGATCCTTCAACTTTGTTTCGCTATACAACGGCCACGAATGAGACCATCCAAGCGAAAGGAGATTAATTCGAAATGTTTCTTCTGAAGGCAGTTTTTCGTTAAAACTATTTTTCCACTCATCTAACACTTGCTGGGTGCAGTTCAACTCGATTGCGTATGAGTGTTTCACGATCGAATCCGATAGGTGGTTCGACTCCATTCCCCCGATTATCTTATAGCAAATATAGAACCGGTAAATAAATCCAATCGCATCATCATACTGCTCGCTCGTTAGCTGCTCTATTTCGCGAGCGTGCATTAAACTCATAAGAAGCGGCCTGAAGACGCGGACATTGTGTGTTCTTAAGAAACTCAAGATTTCCGCATTTCTGTCATCGCTGGTTGGCTCGACAATCTCTGCATAATATCCGGCTTTTAGCCTTAAATCATAGAGAAGATCAGCAGCCTTCTTTGGATCCGTAAAATCCCTTATTTTCTTATATGCTCCATCCTTGTCGCCTTGACCTAGGCGATATTTTTGAATTGCGTAGTGACGCAAAAAAGCTTTCATGTTCGAGCCGACTGTTGCTTCAATTTCCGACCATACCTGTTTTGCATCATCGCGCTTTTCTATAGGATGGATATAGCGCATAATATAGTTCTTCAGAAGCTCATGGTCCTCAAGCTCGATACCTCGCGCATTCAATATTTCGAATATTGTGTACGAATCTTCCTCAGACGATGATTTGATGTTTACATATGCGACAGAAATGACCGCATCCCTGAAGGCCAGCAACTCCTCATCCTTCATCTTGGCGAAACTTGCACTGAAATATTGGAAGGCTTTAACGATCAGTTCGTCTTTTGATCCGGACGCGCGTTTGCTCTTCGAGAAAGCCACAGCAGACATGGCAGCCGCATCTTCAGGAGAGATAGCAATTACTCCTTCGACGATCCTCGTTAATGATAAATGATTCTCCGGAGCGACGATCGCGTGCTCAACATCCTTAGTATCTATCGCACTAGATATTTTTTGTGCCATTAGCGTGGTTAATCATATCCTTTTCTTGAAAGCGAACATGAGGCTAGACAGCAAGAGCGTTAGGGTAATAACTCTTTGTTGACCATCAATTATTGTAAAAACCCCGAGGCTGTCTTCTTCTTCTTCCTCCATCAGCACTATCGAACCGATGAAATGCGACGTAGCAACTTCCTCTGTCACAAGCTTGATGTCTTCGAATAGATCTTTCCAGTTATGCTCATCCCACACGTAAGCGCGCTGATTGCGAGGGATTCTATAGATTGAGTCATTAAGCAGCTTTCCAACCGTACTCTGACGTGCTTCAAATGCCATGTTGATCCCTTGCCTTCGCAATAGTTTTGTCGGCCTTGCCGCCTCTCGGCGTCACCAACGCCTTCGCTACAATAAAAGTCGGCACATCGCCGAGCAGGGCCGCCTTTTCGCTCGCGAACATGCCGACTGCCCCAATCAATCTCCGTCGCTGCCATCATCGTCGATTAACCAACATGTCAGCAGCAGGCAATCGTCACGTCCACAGTCCATTCTATATGCCGGCTGAGCATGGGGCGAATCTTAATCGCCAAGATATCCAGGAAGCCCGAGCTTCCAGGGAAATGCCTTCAGACGCCTTACGTTGGGTAGGCCCCCTACAGAGATCTATTGGCCGTGCACCGCAAACAACGCGTTAGGCCGTTGCACGCAATCGGCCAGCCACCCAGCATCCCCAATCCGCACCACAACTCCCTACCCCGCTCCAGCCATCGTCATCTCCATACAGTGTCCAAACCCACACCAATAAAACCAACCCACGCAACAAGCAGCCCTCGCTTAGCAACCCAAACACCACCACAAGCCAGCAAGCAATCACCAGTCTGCGTTCGCAACATCGCTTGGAAAGGCAAATGCTTACCGCGCCCTTGAAACACGCCAAACTCGTCTACAACCTGCGGTTTTTCGTTATGCTGCAATCGTTGAAATGCCGGTACGCTTGCAGAATCGTACCTGTTCCGATTACAGAAAAGGGGCCGTCATGCGTAAGCCTGCCTCCTGCGTCCTTTCCATCGCGCTCTCGCTCGTAATGACGGTTGGTTTTATCCCGTCACCCGCGCTTGCCGAAATCGCCAGTGCGCCAGAACCCGCCGCGCAAAGCGCCGGCAAACCTAACGAGAGCCCAGCCGAAACCACGTCGGGCCAAGCCCGGGCAAACGATCAAATCAGCGCCGCCTCCGGCACCAATGTAACGGCCAACGCAACGCAGCCGATCGACGCCAGCATGTTCAGTATCGAGGACACCGACATTCGCTACACGGGCAATCCCGTGATGCCCACCGTCACGTCGTCGACCGTGCCGAGCGACCAGTACACTGTCGCCTACGAGAACAACGTAGCCATCGGTCAGGCGACCGCCGTTGTGACCGCCGACGACCAGAACTACAGCGGCACCTGCGCGATCCCATTTGAAATCAAACCGGCGAACGCGGCCGCGAACTACCAGCACAGCACCACCGCGCAAAGCGGCGACATCACGCTCACCGTCCAATGGAACGACCCGAGGCTCGGCCAGGAGACCACGTTCCATGTGACTACGACGGGCGGAAGCGGTGCGTACCAATTCCGCATGGACGCACCGACGTATATGGATCCCGACGGTAGCAGCGAAAGCGTTGCCGACCCCAGCCGTAACCAGTGGCAGCAATACACCGGCGAATGCACATCGCACGACTACCAGTTCGAAATGACCGCTAGCGGCACCTATTACCTGCGCTTTTACCTGATGGATAAGGCGGCCGGCGTGTACTATCTGCGCTCAAACGTGTTTGCGAGCGCGAACGACGACGCCTATCCGGCGGTCAGCGCCATCGTGAAGTCCGCAGTCGACAAATGCAGCGCCGATACCGACGGGTCCGACTACGCCCGCGCCCTGTGGCTGCACGACTGGACTCTTGACCATCTGGAATACGACCACGACCTTAACTGGTGCTCGGCCGAAAGCGGCCTCACGCGCCACCAGGGCACCTGCGAAAGCTACCAGCGCATCTACCCCAAGCTCCTTGACGCCGCGGGAATCGCCAACGGCCGCATCACCGGCAACGGCCACACCTGGAACACCGTAAAGATCGACGGCAAATGGTGCCAGATGGACCTAACCTGGGACGACACCAACGACAACTGGTATGGGGACCTGGACCAGCGCCTTGCCGTTGCGTGTGCGGTCTGCTCCGACTCCCCCGTGCTTCTGCTCGATGTATGCACATCGGCCCTCGACCCCAAGACCGAGCGAGAAATGCTGGACCGCATGCGAAATCTCGGTCATACCGTCATCATCGTCACGCATCGATCTGCTGCGTTGGAGGTTTGCGATCGGGTTATAGGCCTTGCATCTAAATGGTGATCTGCCGAGCAGGCTCTGCTCCCCAACGCCATGCAACTTACTTCGGATCGGACTCTACACCACTTTCTCGGCACTATCGGCGCGATCGAAATCATAAGTCACATTAAAGCAGTGATTAACACTTATTTCTTCAATGCGCAGGACCACTGCATGAGACCAGCTCTAATCAACGCAAAATAATGGGAAGAGAATTTACGCGCAAGGTATATAGGCCATTTCCAATTATTATATGCAAGCTGAGCGGCCCCATTACCAACCACAAGCGCCCAGACGCCCATGCCAGTAAAGGAAATTAAGACATACGACAATACAAAACCTGCAATAGCCGAAACTATATAAGCCGGGAGATAGGGGATTTCATTCGTACTGATAATGTAATTACAACACAATGAATGATGGTTCCAAACCGCAAGATAAACAACCAAGGCGAAATAAAGAAGCCCGTCGGGGGAAAAACCTTTCTTAACTAGGAACAAGACTGGGAAGCCGACAAACCAGACACCGATCGTGCATACAACAATTAAAATCCAATATAGAGACAGACTTTTTTCAATAATTTTTCGTGCAGTCTGAACTTCGCCACCAGCATAAGCAGATTGAAACATTGGAATAAAAGATCGAACGTAGGCGCTGGCAAACCCGTAAATTGCACCGCCAACTTGAATAATTAATGAATACTGAGAGTTAACCTCCACACCAAGAAAATAGGAGCAGAGCAGCGAACTCAACTGAGTGGAAGCATAGCAGCAAAGTTGAACAACGCCGTCCTCCACGCCAAATAAGCCACTGAAATAAACGTTTCTTTATTTCAGAAATAGAAACACCCGTACAAGCATCGTTTGCTTTTTTTATCGCCTCTGAGTGAACCTCCAGAAAGCGACCGCAAAAAAATCTCAGCACAATGTCATTAAACAGATAACCGATGGCAGCGCCAATGATGCCAAAACCCATAAACAGCAAAAACGCAGAAACCACAAGCTGCCCAATGCGACCATAAGACTTTGCCCTGCTTTCAGCGGAAATATCCCCGAACCCTCTCAGGCAGGTCGTATAATGAAAAAAGAATAGATTAAAAAACACATCAAAACAAAAAATTAACCATGCGGTCCAACAAGAAAAGGGATCAATAGCACTTGAAATTGAAGAAATGTAGGCAGTTCCAACTGTAGCGGTAAGCATCAGGACAACGCAAGAAATTAACGCGTAAACAATCCGGGATGTTTTAATCAATTTGCCAAGCAGCTCATAGTCTACAGAATCACCAACTTGAGATGAATCGTAGCCGCTCTTGCTAATGCTACGCGCACCGCTAAGACAATAGACAATATTTCTCGCAAAAGTTGGTGTAAAGCCAAATTCAAATAACAGCGTTAAATTCCCAATGGCAACAAAAGTGTACCAGAGACCAAGTTCGGCGTTAGATAAGTAAGCAAGCAGAAACGGAAGAAGAAGGAAGCTGCTCCCCATTGAAAGAACAGTGCTTACATAGTTCCATATAATGTCTGACTTGGTAGTATTAATTTTAGCCATTATTTAGCCATCTCCACAACATCCTTTGATGGCACCCTGGATTGACAGGGCCCCTTATCTGAAAAGGCGGGCAGCGCCATAAGCATAAAGAAATTACATGCTGGATATAACATTCCGCATTCAACAAACCCCATTAGGGAATACAAGACCAAGCCCATGAATGTCACGTGGGCCGAAATACGCGCTTTATTTATCGCTACGCAATAGAAAGCAACAAACGCGGTAAATGGGATCAAACCGTATTGAATAAGTAGTCGACAATATGCATTGTCAAGCATGACTCTTGTTTGTATTAAATAACCACCCGTTGCAGACGGCAGCGAAACTATGGCCGTTAAGTCATTACCAAAAACAGTCAGAGGGTAGTTTTCAAAATAATAGGCGGAATAAAAAATCCGGTTGGTCATTAAATTATCAAGCTGAACAAGACATTTATTGGCACCATGGGACCACATAAAGGGCAGGGCTATACTAACAATCGCCAGAAAAAGCGGTAAAAAAGTAAATAGGGACCCATATGGTTTTGAACGGGGACTTCTGAATGAAATAACCGAATACAAGGCCATTACGAAAATGCCTGCTGCAGAAGTTTTTGAATCAGCTACGAAAAAAGCAATTGCGAAACAGAAGATGCCCGCAAGACCGCTTCTGCCTTTCAGCTCAAAAATAGAAGCAGAATAAGCAATAAACAAAAGCTGTCCAAAATTATTAGGATGGGCAAAACCCATCGAATCTCGTACAAAATTGCTACCGCGCGACATTAATACAGAAGGAATGGCACCGACACTATTGAGACCAACAACCATCAATAGCATAAAGACGGACGATACAAGAATAGACCTTGAGATGTAGTATTCAGGGACGTCTTCAGCGCAAAGGCAAAACAGCGCCAACCAAATAATCTGAGGGGCTTTATTTGATTTCAGCGACCCGACGCAAATTAAAATCAGCAGCAAGCCAACTAGCACTTTCACATGAGAAGTCTTTTGTAGTAAAAGCTTCAGCAGTAGAAACGCTAAGGCAAACAACTCAAGAACCAGCGAAAGCACCGCAAGAGAAATCCCAAACACATTGGTAGCATTTACTGATCCAATATAATAGGAAACTGAAAATAAAGCCAAAGCAAAGCTGAACAGTACAGCCCCGGCATTTGCTCGTATAATCTCAGTCCATGATCTTTCCACATTAGTCAAATTCAATTAACGTACCCCATAAACAAACTTAGTAAAGCCAATTGCAGCCATAACACGCCTCGCAAGAAGAAGACGGATCGTAATGCGATTTTTCACTTCAGAGATAAATCGACGTGAATAGCGGTGAGAAGCAAAGCCTTCCATTAAATAGCTGAAATACGACTGGCAGACCATATTAGAGACAGGCTTAAAAAGCTGATTCGATTCCAAACGTGCACAATTACGAATCAAAGATAAGACTTCCCTGACTGCAGATTGCTTATATAGTTCGCTTAAATCCGGATTCACGTGACATAGCTCATATAGTTTTACCAGTAAATTATCAACACTCTCGATAGCCGAGATATCAGTATTTCTCGTTACTGAATCACTATTGTTGACATAGCAATAGACCGCCGAGTCCACTACTTTTACACTTTCAGCCAGACGATAAGCATCTACCATAAACAACGCGTCTTCACCGAAACGAATGCCATCTTCAAATTTAAGAAAACCATTCCGGAATAATGATTTCTTAAATATCTTTCCACAAACGCTTCGGAATACAACACCTTTAGTAAAGCTCGAAAACGGAACTTTATTAACATTATCCCAAAATGCAAGGCTAAGAGAGCATGCTGTTTTCCAGTCGATGCTTATAGCCTTGCCCGAATAATCGCCATGCTCATTCAGTAGAGCCCCGATAACCAAGCTACAGCCATCTGAGGATTCAAGCAACAGCCTAACTGCATTTATAGGCAGCATATCGTCAGCATCAACAAATGCCACCCAATCACCGGAGGCCTCATCGATACCCCTATTACGCGCCACGCATACACCACTATTGTTTTGACTAATCAGCTTAATCCGGTTGTCGCCCTCTGCAATAGCCATAACTAGCTCAGCGCCACGATCTGTCGACCCATCATCAACAATAATTATTTCAATGTTGCTCACACTCTGACGCTGAAGACTATTTAATGTCTTTTGAATCGTTTTTTCAGCGTTATACATCGGCACAATCACGCTCACGAGAGGATTGTCGACCAAGGAAGATTGACAGCAATTTACTTGCTTGCTTGTTGACGTCATAAACAGACGCCCCCCCCCGCAAGCTTATTTGGACGACCCATAGAAATAATTGCGTCAATCCATTCGGCAACATTAAAGGAACACTTTAAAAATTTATCAGAAATATCAGCCGCATCTGGAACGCCAAATGAACAGACACAAGGTAATCCGTTAAGCTGGGCTTCAATTGCGGCAACACCAAGGCCCTCAAACGTAGATGGAAATACAAAACAGTCAAATGAAGACAGAATGTCTTTAATATCTTTTCTTTCGCCTGCAAACAAGACACTAGATGAGATACCCAGCTTAGCCGCAGATTCCTGAAGACTCTTGTGTA
>ENA-OQKQ01000473-OQKQ01000473.1-human-gut-metagenome-genome-assembly--contig:-NODE-473-length-13542-cov-2.913828_pt1 | contig 13542 bp, 16 predicted proteins | sample MGYA00242651_ERZ504803 | MGnify/ENA primary metagenome ERZ504803 (study PRJEB26092, sample SAMD00036380) | human gut metagenome | host: Homo sapiens | study: EMG produced TPA metagenomics assembly of...
CTGTAGAAGCATATGATTTTGCATGGTAACCAGTATAACGGTTAACGTATAGAATATAAAGCATTACCTACATATTCACTAGTTCCAGCACCTGTAAATACGATATCGCAATCTGGATCACTTAATACAGGTTTCCATTAAATTTTTTTAAGAGTCTTCCTTTTTCATTTTTTAATTTGAGCAATTGTTTTAGCCCAAGTAGCAGGTTGTTGGTAAATTTCCTGTGCAGTAAAAATACCACTTAATTCTTCCCAAGTTGATTTTTCTTTTCCGAACATTTTTCTTTCTCCTTTTGAACTAATTTCATTATAACTATTTTTAACTAAAATAAAAGATTTTGGATGAAAGTAAACTAAAAAGTGCAAATTTGTTCTTTAAAAATACAAATTTACACTAAAAAAGAAGGATTTCTCCTTCTTAAAGCACCTCAATCCAATATGAACAAGACCACTCTTCATTTGGCTTTAAAATCATAGTTCCTTCTCTATGATAAAAATCCGGTGTTTCCTTTTCAAAATCACCATGCGAATACCATGGTTCAATGCATAAGAAATCCGATTCACTATCATGTGTCCATAAAGCTAAATATGGATATCCCTCAATCGATACACGAACAACTTCATCATCTCCATGTTTTAAAGTCACAAAACTTGATTTTAAATCTTTATAAATAATCGTCGCGTACCTCTTCACATCATCTCTAGACAATTTCCATTCTTTAAACGCAACATCCTGATACTCCACATTCTTTTCGTAGCTAGGATCAAACAACAATTGTTTTACGTTTTCTTCTTTTTCAAAATCTAAAGTATATGTTGAAAATTCATCATCCAACTTAAATCCAGGATGCAAACCAAATCCAAAAGGCATATCCTTTTCATCCTTGTTCTTAATATGATAATTGATCAATACTTTGTTTCCATCCAATTTATACCCAATCTCAAAATGGAAATTAAAAGGATATTGAGCTAACGTTTCCTCGTTTGCATCCAAGCTAAATACAAGTTCATCTTCTTTACTTTCACCCTCTAAAGTCGCATAACGAATCAAGCCATGATTTTTCATCGCATATTTTTTACCATCAATCTCATAATCCTTTGTATACGTATTTCCTACCATTGGAAATAAAGAAGGATTTCTTCCAGACCACCCCTGATCTCCTTGATATAAAGTTTCATGATTTGTACTCTTCTTAACTAGATGTAACATTTCACCACCCTTTTGAGTACACTCCAACTTCAATACATCATTCTCTAAAATATAAGCCATCTTATTCTCCTCCTATTCAGCTTTTATTTTCTCATTAAGAAATTGTAGATGCCATCCTCATCCACTCTTCCAATCACAACATCACTAACTTCTTTTAATGCATCACACGCATTCCCCATCGCAACACCAACATCCGCCATTTTCAACATATCCACATCATTTGTTCCATCCCCAAAACAATATGTTGTATCAAACTTATGAAAATCCATAATTTTTTTAACAGCCGTTGCCTTATCAATTTGATTAGCACGAATCTCAAAACAATCAAAAAATTCTACAATACCCAAATCTTTGATTAAAGGCCTAAATTTTTCTTTATCTTTTCCTTCGCAAAAGACAAGAAGATTTAGTACATCATCATTCTCATATGGTTTAAATATTGGACTATTTAAATACAAATGAAAATAGATATCATGTGCATACTTCGAATACGGCGTACCAAAATAATTTCCATTCCTTGTACTATAACGATACACTAGATTACGTTCCTTACAAAAAGAATCTATAGTTTTCATTGTGGCTTTAGAAATACAATTCATTTCAAGAACTTCTTTATGCCTATCCAAAATCAAAGCCCCACCATCACTGATCATACAATCAAATTGAAAGTTTCGCATACAAGAAGGAAGATTCTTTAATTCTGTTTGACAACGACTTGTACATAAAGCTACAAAGTGCCCTTGTCCTTGTAGTTCATTTAACATCTTAAATGTTTTTTCACTCACTTCATGGAACTTGTTATTATAAAGTGTTCCATCCATATCAAAAAATAACCGTTCATACCTTAATAATATCCTCTTTCTAATTTTTTTAAAAGAATTTTCGATTTTAATAATAAATTCACATTGACTCTCTATACTTATTAATGTGATTACAATCTCTTTTCTAGTATAAAAGAATTTGCACTTCTCATAAGTAGTCACAATTACCACAACAAACCTCCTTAAATGATTGTTGTGGCAAAAGAAAAACCTGGAAACCCAGGTTTTTTTATTTAATGAATTCTTTGATTTGATCCATACGCTCTAAAGTTTCATCATATCCTAATTGAAACCAAGGGCCCAATTTTTCTGGATCTGTCGTATAACGAGTGACACCAAGATCTTTATGCGGACGCAAAACTAGAGCTTTACCTTGTTTTTCTAATTCTGCAATCTTATCCCACTGTTCCTTATAACGAATATGACGATTTCTTAAATCATCCGTAATTTGTTTATCCTTATATACCAAATTAGATAACAACAATTGCCATTTTGGTGCTGGATTACGAACATAGCCTTCTTCCTTTGTAGAAATCACAATATGCTTATCATTTCCAGCACGAAGACTTTGTTCAATACTAATCATATCCACAAGACCTGCATCCATCCACATTTCCCCTTTAAATTCATAAGGTTTAGCTAAAAGCAATAATGCACAACTTGCCTTGATCAACGTTTCATCTTTATCAATATGACTCTTATCAAAATATTCAACTTTATGCGTCTTTAAATTATATAGACCCACTTCCATCTGTGTTTCACTATTTTGAAAAGCCTCTAAATCCAACGGAACTCTAGACTCAATAAAATCATAAGTTGCTTCAATTCCAAAGATAGAACCTTCTTTTAAAAAGGGCCTTAATCCAACTACACCTTTTTGACAAGGCGCATCAATTCCAGTCACCTCTAGACGATCCACTTGTTTAGACACATAACTCAACAAAATTTCTGTACCTGCACTAATACCTACACAATAAGGAAGTACAATATCATGCTCAAGTAAACACTTCAATACTCCTGCAGAATAAGCAGCCTTAGTTCCTCCACCTTCTGCAACAATACCTACTCTACTCACGCACTACACCACTTTCTTTTGCCGCATCTGCCACTGCTTGTGCTACAACATCTGCAACTCTAGGATCTAGAGCTGAAACAATAATATGTTCACTATCTAACATATCTTCTGTAACCATTGAACTAATCGCATAAACAGCCGCTTCTTTCATCGCATCATTGATACATGTAGCACCAGCCTTTAATGCTCCTTTAAAAATACCTGGGAAAGCCAATACATTATTGATTTGGTTTGGATGATCACTACGACCTGTACCCACGATATAAGCTCCAGCTTCCTTCGCATCATCCGGTTCAATTTCAGGAACAGGATTTGCCATAGGGAATACAATTGCTTTTTCATTCATAGAAGCAATCATTTCTTTAGATACGATGTGACCTGCACTAACACCAATAAATACATCTGCACCAACTAATGCATCCTTTAAAGAACCTGTCTTTCCTTCTTTGTTTAACTTATCGATCAATCCTCTTTGACCACTTGTTAAATCCATATCGGCTGTTAAGATACCTTGTTTATCCACTAAAATAACATTACCCAAACCAATCTTTAAAATTAAAGTCGCAATCGCAACACCAGCACTACCCGCACCATTGATAACGATTGTTGGATTTTGTTTTTCAGCCAATTTTAAAGCATTCACTAAAGCCGCACAAACCACAATAGCTGTACCATGCTGATCATCATGGAAAACAGGAATATTCATTTTTTCCTGTAATCTTTTTTCAACTTCAAAACAACGAGGAGCCGCAATATCTTCTAAGTTGATTCCACCAAAGCTAGGCTCTAAACTTGAAATAATTTGAACCAATTCATCTGTATCTTGTGTATTCAAACATAATGGAACGGCATCCACATTTCCCAATGCCTTAAACAACACACATTTACCTTCCATAACAGGCATACCTGCTTCAGGACCAATATTTCCTAGTCCCAAAACAGCACTACCATCACTAATAACGGCAACCGTATGAGATCTTCCCGTATATACGTAACTATTCTTTTTATCTTTTTCAATTTCTAAACAAGGTGCTGCAACACCTGGTGTATAGGCAATTGATAAATCATCTTTGTTTTCAATCTTCATTTTAGGAACAGTTTCCAATTTACCATTCCACTTCGCATGTAATCTTAAAGCTTCCTTTGCGTAATCCATGATAACCTCCTACTCAACAATTTTTAATACAATTTCAACCATCTTTTCCATCTTTTGAATGCTTGCGAATTCAAAACGACCATGATGATTAAAAGAACCTGTACCTAAGTTAGGACAAATAAGTCCTCTAGCCGTCAACATAGCCCCATCGGTTCCACCACGAATTGGCGTACTAACAGGAGTAACATCACATTGACGCAAAGCATATTTTGCCTTATTCACACTACGCATATCTCCATGCATATATTGACGCATATTTTCATATTGATCACGAATCGTTACATGAACACGATTACCATACTTTTCATTCATCTTATCCGCAATTGCTTCCATCTTCTGTTTTTGCGCAATAAAACTCTGTTTACTATGATTACGCAAAATATAAGTTAATTTTGCCTCTTCACAAATTCCTTCCATCCCCACTAAATGATAGAAACCTTGACGACCTTGTGTATGTGAAGGTGTTTGTTTCTTTGGAAGACTTGAAGCATATTCCATAGCTAATAAACTTGCATTGACCATACGATCTTTTGCATCCCCAGGATGAATACTCGTTCCATCAAATGTAACAACAGCCTGTGCTGCATTAAATGTTTCATAATCAACAGAATCAATACGATCTCCATCAATAGTAAACGCATAATCCACGGCAAACTTATCTAATTCAAAGTTTTCGACACCACGACCAACCTCTTCATCTGGCGTAAAGGCAACCGCAATAAATCCATGTTCCTTTTCAGATTGAATCAACTGTTCCATAGCCTCTAAAATAATCGCAATTCCTGCTTTATCATCGGCACCAAGTAAAGTCGTTCCATCTGTAACAATCAAATCATCACCAATACAATTTGCCAAAGCTGGAAATTCTTCTTTGCACATTGAATACTCTTCATTTAATTGAATTGTATTTCCATCATACTTTGAAATCACACGACACTTCACATTCGCACCCGTAATTTCACTAGCCGTATCCATATGCGCAATAAAGCCAATACGATCCATCTTTTTATCTGTATTCGCATTTAAGTAAGCATATACGATTCCTGTATCCGTTAATTCAACAGAATCAAAACCTAATGATTCACATTCTTTTTTTAATTCACGAGCTAACACCAACTGTTTTTCAGTACTCGGTGCACTTGTACTTTCTTCACTTGACTGCGTGTCAAATGATGCATAATGCATTAATCTCTTTTCTACTGCCATATTCAATCCCCCTTTTATGCCAGTTCTTGTGCTAAACGAGGCACAATTTGTTTTTTACGAGAAACAAATCCTTGATCTTTAAATTCTTCCACAACATCACGAACAAAATAAGATAATTTTCCTACATATAAGAAGCGCGATCCACGACCTTCTACATTTGTGATAACCATCAACATTAAGTCATATTCATGAACTTTGTTTTGTTCCTCCATATACTTCAAGAAATCCTCTTTGATTTCATCCACAATACTTAAATCAAAAGTGAAAACTTGACTTACCGCAATGTGATATCCACTCAACATATATTCTTTAACATCGTTATAAAGAATGTTTTTGAATTCTTTTCCACGAATCGTAGCCGTATTTTCAAATAATTCTTTAGCCATCGCATCAAAATCAATGTCATATTCACTTGATAAACGTTTAGCTAAAGTATGATCAATCAAAGTACATGTTGGTGAATTGAAATTCATTGTATCACTAATCATTCCATACGCAATTAATTTTGCGATAGTTTCAGGCATTTTTACACCATATTCACTATACATTAACCCAACAATCGTGCATGAACTTCCCACAATCATATTTCTAAATACAATTGGACGATCTGTTTCAATATCTCCAATTCTATGATGATCAACAATCTCTACAATGTCTGCCGTTTCAATATCACTGATACTCTGTTTCTTTTCATTATGATCCACAAGAATAAAACGTTTCTTTTCCGCCTTCAATAAGTTATAGCGAGCTACTGAACCCAAAATTTTATTTTGGAAAACAACCGGATAAGAAGAGTGACGCGTTTTTAACATTTCACGCTCTACATCTTCCACATACTCACTCTTATTAAAGCGAATCACTTTACTTGCAGGAGTCATAATCAATTCAACAGGAATGGAACGATAAATCATTTGAATAATCTTCATAATATTATAAGGTGTACTAATCAAAGTAACTCCCATCTGTTTTGCCATTTCAATAATATAACTATTTGGAACAAAGTTTTACCGCAACCACAATAACCGCACAACCCTTTGCCATACTCTTGATCATGCTGTCTTCATGATCATTCAAGACCATAATAGCCCCTTTTAAATCTCTTTCCATCAAGCGTTTATCCGCAATACGAACAAATCCACTTCTTTCAAGATTTCCCTTTAAAATAAAAGACCCCTTTACACTGGCCACTAAATTTTCTAAAGGCGTTTCTTTCAACAATTCACTTGTAATATTTAAATCCTGCATTTGAACCTTGGAAACATCTCCCAAAGTAACCATACCTTTATATTCATTTTTATCATCTACAACATATAAAGTCTTAACATGATTTTCTAAGCACAGATCCCATGCACGACGAATTGTTTGCCCCTCTTCAATTGTCACCGCCTCATCGATTTCAATTTCCTCTAATGTTGACCTTGCTGTTGTTAATAAGACAGGCATGCTCACATTTAATTTATCTAATATAAATTTAGTTTCTGGATTCAATGTGCCCAAACGAGCAGCTGTTGCATTAATTCCTGTCTGCCTTTTTAATTCAGCAAGAGCCAAAGCTGCACATATCGAATCTGTATCTGGATTTTTGTGTCCAATCACATAAATTGGTAAGCTCATCAAAATCTCCTCTCAATAATCTTAATTTTGTAATCAATATTATATCACGAAAAAAAAGAAGATTCATTATCGAATCTTCTTACTTAACAGCATCTTTCAAAGCTTTGCTAGCTTTAAATTTAACAGACTTGCTTGCAGCAATTTCAATCTTTTCTTTAGTAGCTGGATTGATACCTGTACGAGCCGCTCTTTCACTAATTGAGAATTTACCAAATCCGAATACATCTACAGTACCATTATCTTTTAAAGTATCAGCTACTGTATAGAATACGAATTGAACATAAGCTGTTGCGTCTTTTTTTGAACAACCAAATTCTTCAGCCAACTTTTCAGCTAAATCTTTTTTATTAATAACATTAGACATTTATATGTTCCTCCTCTAAATTATTACCACGCTATTTTATCATTTCTCTTACTAGAGTGCAACGTCTTTCATCATCGTTTCAACGACATATTTAGGTAAACCTACCACATTGGTATAATCCCCCTCAATATGATCTACAAAATCACATTCCTGAATCCCATAAGAGCCTGCTTTATCCATACATTTTCCACTATTTACATAGGATAAAATGTCTTCATCCGCCAACTTCTTAAAATAAACATCTGTTGTTTCGACATGTAAAAATATCTGATTTTTATAAATTATACAAACCCCTGTTTTCACTTGATGCTTACGATTCGATAAAGATTTCAACGTATGTATCGCATCCTCTTTTGATTTTGGCTTACCCAATATCTTATCATCCAAACACACAATCGTATCTGCCGATATAATAATCGAATCTGAATAAGATTCTTTTACTTCTTTCGCCTTTGATTCAGCCACTTTTTTTAAAGCTTCATCTAAACCTAAGTTTAAATCAAACACTTCATCCTTTTTGGCTGGACAAACATAAAATCATAGCCCAATGCTTTTAATATCTCTTTTCTTCGAGGAGACTTTGATGCAAGAACAATCATCTTTCAAAACCTATTGGTGCCTTTTTCACCATATAATATATTGCTAAAACACTAGCTAAAGCCATGAAACAAATCACTTTGACTACACAAGCAAGTACTAGCTTATAAAAAATTGTTTCTGGAAGCATACAAATCATAAAATCCGTATTTGGATCTAATAACCACAATTGATTCGAAAAAAAGATTGTATGAAACCAAGTCCAAAAGCTTGTAAAATCTGTCAAGATCCAGAATCCAAAAAACACAAGCATCAATATGAATGTAAACATGGCCATCAAAAAGCCCTTACTTAAATACGCAAACATCAATGTTTTATCATTTAAGTAAAAATATAAAACTACCAATCCTAAAATAATAAATGCCATTTTAGCTACCTTTAGAGCATTTTGATACAAAGCTTTCACATCCACCATATGACTCGTTTCTTTTTTATTAAACGTTTCTTGAGATACACCATACCACGTAATATGTCCCTTTATATCATCACGCTTATCATCCAAATAATCCAGTAATAAACGTATACTTTGATTTAAATCTTTCTTAGAAACACCAATATCACTAGCCAATTCCATCTCTTCATATTTAGGAATATAAAAATCCGGGTTTAATGCTGTACTCTTGATACTAAAAACAACGCAAACAATAATAAAGCACCAGCCAAACAGAAAATTTAAAACACGTCTCATTATTCTACAGCTACCAAGTCAGCCTTTTCTACCATAGGCATAGCTTCAATTAAACTCACCAAAGATTGTATACTTATTTCTAAATCACTAATATCTAAAGTAAGTGCCACATTGGCAATTCCATTGATTGGAATTGTTTGGTTAATTGCCAACACATTAACTTGTTTTACCGAAACCAAAGATAAAACTTTAGACAACGTTCCCTTTTCATTTCGTAAAATCATGGAAATAATTGCCTTACGATTCGATTGTTCTGCATTAAATGAAAAAACGGCATCCTTATATTTATAATATGTACCACGTGAGATACCAACCATTTTAACGGCTTCACTAATTCTTTTTGCCTTACCTGACTGCAATAAAATACGCGCCTGCATTACTTGTTCTAATACATCCGGTAAAATATCACCGCTCACGACATAATATTTACTCATACTTAATAAACGCCCCCTTTTTGGCTATTGTTAAACAGCGATGATCCAATCCATTCAAATTTTCATCTATAAACTTAGATAATTCAATCAAACGTTTTTTTTCTAAAGAAACAACCATCATTGTTGAACCACTACCTGAAATCCACATTGGAAGTTGTTTTTGTTCACAATACGTCTTTATCCTATCATATTCTTTAATAAATTGCCTACGATATGGTTCATGTAATAGATCCTTACAAGAACTTGCAAGTAAAGACTCATCCCCCTGTTGCAAAGCCTGAATAAAGACTAGTGCATGCGATACTTGTGAAACACAATCTTTAAATGCCATTTTAGTCGGCAAAACTTTTCTTGCCTGAGAAGTTTTAACTTCATAACAAGGTACAATAGCTAGACAATGGTAATCTGCACACGGAACAAGACTCATTTTCACATCTTCTTTTTCCATAAAACAAGCTGTTGCCTGGCCAAAAATAGCAGGTGCCACATTATCAGGATGTCCCTCAATACTTGTGGCAATCTTTAAAATTTCCAACTGATCCATATTCTTTTTAAACCAAGCATCACAAGCTAAGATACCAGCAACAACACAAGTTGAACTTGAACCCAACCCTCTAGCAAATGGGATATCTGTATCAATTGTGAGTTTAAAAGTAGGATAATCCAAACGCAAATAATCACATGCCGTATAAAAAGCTTGTACAACTAAATTGTTACTACCCTTAAATTCTTCTGGACATCCTTCCACAATCAATTCACCACTTTCCTCAAAAGTAAAATGTGCCCACCAATCCACAGCCATTCCTAAACAATCAAATCCCACGCAACAATTTGCACTTGTTGCCGGGACATGTACACTAATCATGGAATACCTCTTTAGTACTTTGACATACGACATCTTTCATTGACGCTACATCAATCACTTTATTATGTAAAATATCTAAATCTTGAAGTTCCTTTAATTGAGCAGGGATTTCATCCTGACAATATTTTGACAAATCTTGCATTGCTTTCCATTCATTTTCTTCATCATATCCTAATGCCTTTAAAACATCTTGACTAAATTTATATGGAGAAGCCGTTGCCAAAGAAACAATAGGACGATCTTTACATTCTTTTGCGGTTTTATATGCGATTGCAGAATGAGGATCTAAGACATAGCAAGTCTTATCATATACCGACTTAATTTCTAAGCTTGTATTTTCATCATCAACACTACCACACGCAAATAAGTTTTGAATGGTTTTAAAAGTTTCATCATCAATCTGATAACGACCCTTTTCATTTAATTCCTGCATCCATTTTGATACTTTTTGCGTATCTTTATTTGAAGCATAATATAACAATCTTTCTAAATTTGAACTAATCAAAATATCCATACTTGGCGAAATAGTCTGGATAAAATCACGATTTCGATCATAAATACCTGTCGTTAAAAAATCCGTTAATACACGATTGGCATTACTAGCTACATAAAATTTTTCTACTGGAAGTCCCATTAAATACGCATAATATCCAGCTAAAACATCTCCAAAATTTCCTGTTGGAACACTGAAAGATACTTTATCCCCCAATTGAATATCACCTTGTAGAACCAATTGTTTATAACTATCAAAATAATAAACAATTTGAGGAACTAAACGCCCCACATTAATGGAATTTGCGCTTGTCAACAAAATGTTTTGTTTCGCACAATATTCATTCAATTCTTCATCTAAGAACAAACGTTTTACTTGGCTTTGCGCATCATCAAAATTCCCTTGAATTCCAAATACATTCACATTTTTACCTTTTTGCGTAACCATCTGACGATATTGAATCGCACTTACCTTTTTATATGGATAGAAAACATTGATTCCAATATTCTCTACATCACAAAACCCAGATAATGCAGCCTTACCTGTATCTCCACTTGTAGCAGTTAAAATTAAAGCTTTTTGACTTGTGCTTTTTAATGCACAGGACATCAATTGAGGTAAAAGGGTTAGGGCAACATCTTTAAAAGCACATGTAGGGCCGTGGAAAAGTTCTAAAACATAAACATCATCTACTTTTTTAATAGGTGTAATTTCTTGTTTAGAGAATGAGTTCGCATATGCATTTTCAACACATGCCTCTAATTCTTCCTTTGTATAGTCTGTAAGAAGATGTGAAAGAATATAAACTGCATTTTCTTTATATGACATTGTACATATTAAAGATAGATCCAAATGAATTTGGTCTAAAGTTGGAAGTACATATAAGCCTCCATCTGGACTCATTCCATTTAGTATAGCTTGCTTGCTTGAAACGCTTTGGTGTGCGTCTCTTGTAGAAATATAATCGTTCATGAGAATCCTCCTTGAAAATCTATATGTCATATGATACAATGTTCACACTTTAAAAACAAGTGTTTTCTAAAAAGATACAGGAGGAACGATATGAACGCAGTTATCTTAGGTTATGGAGTTGTCGGAAAAGGGATTGAAATCCTTACAAATTCACTAGAAGATATCAATATCAAATACGTATATGTACGTAAAGAAAAGAAAATCTTCCATATTTTTCAAACAATGAAGATATGGTAGTTCAAGATGATATTGATATTGTTTTTGAATGTTTAAATGGATTAGAACCTGCTAACACACTGATTCAAAAAGCTTTAAAAAAAGGCAAACATGTCATCAGTTCAAACAAAGCGGTTGTTGCGACATACTTAGATACATATTTAGAACTTGAAAAAGAATATGGTGGATCCATTCAAGTAGAAGCTTGTGTTGCCGGTGGCATTCCCTTTATTGATGCCTTATTGAAACTAAAAGACTTGAACCACTACAAGGTTATGAAGGTATTTTTAATGGTACGAGCAATTATATCTTAGATTCTATGCTAAAAAAACAATTTAGATTTTGAAGATGTTTTAAAACAAGCTCAAGAAAAGGTTATGCCGAAAAAGATCCATCTAACGATATTGATGGCGTTGATGTATACTATAAGACAAAAATTTCAAACAGTTTAGCCTTCAACACACCAATCGTTGACATTCCTTATTATGCAGGAATTCGTACAATCAAAATGCTAGACATTAAATTCATCAAAATGAACAACAAAGTATTACGCCATCTATCCATTTCAAGACAAATTGGAGATAAGATTATTTCCATTATCGCTCCATGCTGCATGGATGAAAATGATTTTTTAGCCAACGTTCCAAGCAACTACAACGCTCAAAAAATTCTTTCACATAGTTTTGATACATTAGGCTATTATGGACAGGGAGCTGGACAATTACCAACAGCTCAAGCCATGGTACAAAATGCTTTAGATACACTTGAAGATAAAGAAAGAAAAATTGTTTATGCAAAACCAAAAGAATTCGATACATCTCTATTAAAAGAAACATGGTTGATTCGAAGTGATGTCGCTTTAGAAAATTATTATCCAATCCAAAAGAAGGAGGCCAATTATTACTGGATTGAAAATCAAGATATGTCAATTATTAAGAAAGTAAAGGAATTAGATAAAAATAGCTTTATCGCATTATGGAGGTAGCTCACATGTTAAAAATCACTAAATTTGGTGGTTCTAGTGTCGCAAACGCAGAGCAATTTAAAAAAATCAAAAACATCATTCAACAAGATCCAACACGCCGATACATCGTTGTATCGGCTCCTGGAAAGCGATTTTCAGCCGACAACAAAATCACCGACCTATTATACTTATTAGATGCACACAGAAAATACCACGTGGATGCATCAAGTGTATTTAAACTCATCAAAAATCGTTTCATCGAAATCAAAAATGAATTAGGCCTTAAGCAACCTATTGAAAAAGAATTAGATGCTTTTTATACCAACCTAAATCAGATGTCGCAAGCTGTTATTGTAAGTCGCGGAGAATATTTCTGTGCTAAATTAATGGCTGAATATCTAGGCTATGCTTTTGTGGATGCCAAAGATATTATTCGTTTTAAATTAGATAAATCCATCGACTGGGATGCAACGAGCGCTAAACTACAAGCCAAGTATGCCCAATATGACCACTTTGTTTTCCCAGGCTTCTATGGAACAAGTGCAAATGGACACATTCAAGTCTTCCCACGCGGTGGTGGCGATATTACAGGTGCTATTTTAGCGAAATGTCTTCATGCTGACGTATATGAAAACTGGACCGATGTATCTGGATTTCTAATGGCGGATCCTACAATCGTTCAAAATCCAAAAGGAATTACACATATCACTTATTCAGAATTAAGAGAACTTTCTTACATGGGAGCTAGCGTTTTACATGAAGAAGCTATTTTCCCTGTAAAAGAAGCTAATATTCCAATCCACATTTTAAATACCAATCGCCCTCAAGATGCAGGAACCATCATCCAGGAGCATTCTAAAATAAAGAG
>ENA-OQKQ01000475-OQKQ01000475.1-human-gut-metagenome-genome-assembly--contig:-NODE-475-length-13520-cov-4.119689_pt1 | contig 13520 bp, 19 predicted proteins | sample MGYA00242651_ERZ504803 | MGnify/ENA primary metagenome ERZ504803 (study PRJEB26092, sample SAMD00036380) | human gut metagenome | host: Homo sapiens | study: EMG produced TPA metagenomics assembly of...
TTTATGAATTTATTATTAAAAGTTCAATAAAAATGCATATATGATCATAGCGCTCAAATGATACCACTTTGTTAGCGTGGTTACAGGTATCGCTTTTCACATGGTTGGCGATACCTGTTAATAGAGTGACTGTCACGTTGTCATATAATTACATGAGCCGTGACTTTGGTCAACTCACCTGTCTTTTTGCCTGTCAGGTAGAGCGCATCGCCAGCGAAGTCGATCTGCCAGTGTTCACATGTAGAAATAACGCAATCAAACTGTAAAAAGTACATCGGTATCATTTGAGTGATATAGCCGGTACTGTTTGAGTGATATTATCACCTCTCGCCTTACGCAATCTTTGCGTTAAAATAAACCAAGAAGTTTGGCTATGTGAGAGGAAAAATGTATCTTTGCATAAGATTGGCGGCATCTCAGCAATTGAAGCGAGCTTCATTGTGTTCGATTTGCACAATCTTTGCATATTCAAATACATTTTAAATGTTTAAAAGGAGAAGATTATGAAAGCAAAAGCGTTAGCATTAAAAGAACCACAGTTAGTGGTTTCTGTATCAGACCCATCTTTGGTCAATAAACTAAAAAGTGCCATTCAAATGCTCAATGGAGTAAGTTCTATTTCGGTTTTGAAACCTAAGAAAACTGAATTGGAACTTGCAGAAGAGGATGTTGTTAAAGGTAGAATTACACAATGGAACTCTGTTGATGAAATGTTTGATACTATTCTTGGTAAGTGATGTATAAATTAGGAACGACTAAAAGATTCGACAAAGCGTTGAAACTTTGTCGGAAGCGTGGCTATCCAATAGAGAAATTACAGAAAGCGATTTCTCTTTTGGTAGAAAATGGTACGTTACCTTCTGAATACAAACCACATATCCTTCATGGTAATCATGAAGGTGAGTGGGAAGCTCATGTTGAATCAGATTGGCTTTTGATATGGGAACAGAATGATATGGAATTGACACTGTTGATGTTAACTACTGGTACTCATTCTGATTTGTTTGGCAAAACGAAAAGATAAAATCCCAATCTGCAAGTTCATAGGCTTACGGATTGGGACAAAAACATTAGCCGAACTGATATCTTTTCTAAATGTGGAAATTCACTTGTTTCCGTTTTACCTTTATATCAATTATATAACTTTATGAATAAGCAATTTTATATAGAAAGTATGCATAACAATCTGCATATTTTATTTGCAATGGGAGTCATTCAAGATGAAATGTATAAATGTCCATTGTGTATGCAATCTTTTTCTGATGATGAAGTTGTGAAAAACTTAACAGAGGAAGATGTGCCACAAGCATCTCTTGGTGGTAAAAGAATTGCTTTGACATGTAGATTACATATTCCGGAGCATACCCGTTCAATTTCCGATGGCGAATTCAGTCGCAGAATAGGGTAAAATAGCCCATTTAATATCCGTTTATTCCCCTTAAAAGGACAAAAATGGAAATAACTTTACGTATTTGGCACATGTTCCGGACTATATCCGTTCAGCACGAAAAGATTATCCAAACGTGCGACTTTTTCCGGACCATATCCGTTCACTTTTCTGCAAATAGCGGAAATTTGTCTTTTTTCCGGAGCATGTCCGTTCACAGAAATTGCTTTCTTGTTCTTTTTCTGCTGCCGCCTCGTCATTTTTCCGGAGCATGTCCGTTCACTCATTCGAAATCTTCCACTATCTTTGCACTGGAAAATCAAAACAAAACAGTGCAAATATGGCAGGAACAGTTAAAGATATGAGTTTAATCAAGCAAGTACTCCAACTGAAACAGTTGGGAGAGTCTAATCGTGGCATCGCCAAGAAGTTGCCTATCAACAAGGAGACGGTCAACTCCTACATGAGTAAAGTCGAATCCAACAAGTGGAAGATAGACGAGCTACTCCAAGTTGACGACCTGGAGCTGGAGCGTATGTTCCATGCAGGTTCCCCAGCTTATACGGATGTGCGCATGCAGGACTTTCTGTCGATGCTGCCCTACATCAAGGAACAGCTGTCCGATCCCAAGAACCATGTTACAAGACAAGTTCTATATGATGAGTACAAACAGAAGTTCCCCAATGGCTATGGACAGTCCCAGTTCTATCACCATCTCAAGCAAAATCTTGTGGCCAAGAAAGATGTGGTGGCAGTCTTGTCAAACACCTACAAACCAGGCGAAAAGCTCATGGTGGACTTTGCGGGCGACAGGCTGGGGTATGTCAATGTTGAAACAGGCGAGATGGTAAAGGTAGAGGTCTTCGTTGCCACCATGCCTTACAGCGACTATACTTATGTGGTATGCGTCCCATCTCAAAAAACAGAAGATTTCCTGTATGCCATCAGAATGTGCCTGGAACATCTGGGAGGCGTTCCTCCCATACTTACGCCAGACAACCTGAAGTCTGCCGTAATAAGCAATGACAGGCATGAGCCCAAGCTTAACAAGGCACTGGAGGACATGGGCAATTACTACCATTTTGTGGTGCTTCCATGTGACCCTGTGTCTCCGACCCAGAAAGCCCTCGTAGAGGATGCGGTAAGAATCAGCTACAGCAGAATACATGCCAAGCTGAGAAACCGTACATTCTACTCGCTTCTGGAACTCAACCAGGCTGTCTGGGAACTGATGGAGAAGCATAATCAGACACGAATGCAGAAACGCCCATACAGCCGTGAGGAGCGCTTCCATGCAATGGAGAAGGATAATCTGAAACCTCTTCCTGCGGAGCCTTACGAGATGCGCTACTATGCAGACTTGAAGGTACAGGCCAATTGCCACATAGAGCTTCGGTCCAACAAGACCACTCACTTTTACTCTGTGCCTTACATCCATGTCGGCAAACAGGCTCGTGTGGTGTATACCCGCTCTTGGGTCAACATCTATGTGGACAACAGGCAAGTGGCTTCGCACCTACGCGAATATGGGTATGGCTTCACTACGATCAAGGAGCATATGGCATCCAACTGCCGAATCATCATGGAGCGCTCGGCTGCCTACTACATAGAGAAGACCAAGTGGATATCAGCAGATTGCCATGAATACGTCAAGCTCATCTTCAATCCTCAGCGCACCAACCAACCAGAGGAAATATACTACAAGCTCTGCGACTCCATCATAAGCCTGAAGCGTAAGTATGAACTGGACGTTTTCAACCTGACCTGCCGTCAATGTATAGAGTACAAGGTCTTTTCATACAGGCAGTTCGAGGCGATTCTCAAACGCAACCAGCTCTATGCCGCTTCCGAAGAGTCTGTGAACATGACAGCTCCGACACCTACCTCGCACGGCAATATGAGGGGAAAGGGTTACTTTGCAAAAACAAGTGTATAAACCATTATATAAATAATCCGTTCACAATTATGACAAACGAAATCGAAAGAGCTCTACATGAGCTAAAGTTGCCAGGAATGGCTAGTTGCTGGAACTCTCTGGAGGAGACGCATCAGCTTGACAAGATCAGCCTTCGAGACGGCATGCAGATTATGTTGCAAAACGAGCGTGACACTCGACAGAATAATCGAATCCAACGTCTCATCAAGCAGGCAAACTTCCGTCTCAAAGCTTCCGTCGAGGAGCTGGAGACGGATACAACCAGAGGCATATCTGCAGCGTCAGCAGCTGAACTGGCCGCAGGTGGGTACATCGACAATGGTATGACTGTCATCATCACGGGACCTGCTGGTACGGGAAAGTCTTATTTTGCATGTGCCCTAGGAGACAGAGCATGTAGAAATGGAGTCAAGGTCATGTACTTCACAATGAATATGCTTATAGAGAATCTCAAGCTTGTGCACCTGGAGGGAAGAGAGACTAACTTCTTCCGAAAGCTCAACAACCAAGATGTGCTGATTGTTGATGACTTTGGGATGGTTAAGCTGGATGGTCAAATACAGCACGACTTTGAGCAAATAATCGATGACAGATACAATAGAAAGGCGCTCATCTTAGCCAGCCAACTTCCTGTCGCAGATTGGTACAATGTGTTCCAAAGTGAACTCATCGCAGAGGCTTGTTTGGACAGATTGGTGCACAAAGCTATAAAATTTGACTTAAAAGGCGAGAGTTTAAGAAAAAAGTATTAACTTTGCCGACGATACTGAAGATTACTAATAGAGTGAACGGATATCACCGGAATTAGTGAACGGGTATCAACCGGAATACGCACACGATTGTCCATAATCTCTAAAAATCTAATGAATATTTACGAGAAATGCCTAAAAAGAGGAGAAAAGATAGCCAACAAAATGGTAATGCTAAATGCTGGCGTTTCTGACTTTTGTCATATACCAATGCGCGATACACTTGTGCCCGATGCTTGAAATGAACTGTGAACAAACTCGTCTCTTTGCATGAAACACATGAATTTTTAATAATGCTAACACAGACCTATTGCCTGATGTCAGTTTCTTGCTGCCTCTATCTTTTCTCCGAAAATTTTAATCTACTCAATGAAAATTTCAATCCTCGCTCCATTATCGGGGCAAGTCTTGCAAATCTACCAAATCTACAGTCCAGTTCAAACTCTGAATTTTCAGGTCGAGCTCCCGATACTGCTTGGCATAGGTATCAGCCTCCTTGCGAAGAACCTTTATATCTATGGTTCTAACATATTTCAGTTCGTTTCTGCCAAAGCGAGTATCGTTGGCAGCTACGTAGTTCACCACCTCTTTCAATGCCTTGACACGCATCGACAAGACGTCTCTCTTGGCTATCAATCGAGTCAAGGAGTCTCCGTCCTGAACTATCTGAACGTTGGTAATGTTGATGCGATAAACCAAGTCTTCCAACTGGACGAGTACGTCATCCAGCTCCTTGTACAACTCCTCCACGTTATCGCAAGGCTCATCGCCCTCCTGCACTTTGGCGCTTTCCTTGATACGTTCTTTCAGTTGAGCCACTCTCTTCTGCAAGTCGGCTCTGATGCTCAATGCTTCTGCTAACTTCATAATCTTCTATTTTTATATATGACGTTAAACTTCTTGTTTTATTATATATGCTATTTCTTTCTTGTCGGATTCAGCGTATGTTTTCCTCCGAACTCATTCACATCTTCCTCTACAAGTTTTTGGAACCACGATGGTTCGTAATCGAGCGGTCCAATCTCTGCATCTCTCGTATCGCAAACTTCATTCTCATATTGCAAATGAACCTTTACCACGAAATCATCCATGCGAAGAATGTCGGGCAGGCTATAGTCTTGATGCGTATGCAGAGCATGCATGGCATAACAAACGCAAATATCAGCAAACTCGGGTTTATGAAGGCTACACTCATCCCAGGAATCTCCATCGTCCAACATGTTGTTTATCTGCTTATACCCATCCTCGGTAGCCCCATCAAATGTGCCAAAGACTCCATTCAAAATTGTATCCATCTTACAGCGTCCTGCACTCATCAGTTCATCTAACAGATGAATCATATATTGAAAATCAGATCCGTAATAATCATCGTTCTCCATCTTTACTACAGCATCGTCATCTCCATACTCGAAACGCAACACTCCTTCCACCTCATAACGATAGCGATCATCCACCTTATAAGGCGTATGAAACAAAGTGCGCCACATGTTTCTGCACTGGGCATAACATTCCTGAGTCAATTTGAAGAGTTTATCATTCTGATAGCGAAATCTCTCCACTTCGGCAGGAGTCGGATGAAGCATCATCTCATTCAATACAACATATCTTACTCCCATTAAGTCTTCGATGACATCATGCTCGCTTTCACTCATGTGACGTAGGAACCATGCCTTTGCAAAATCATAGTTCACGATTTTCTTCACACGTTGCTCCACATTTTGTAGCACCTCACGTTTCTCATCAACAGTAGCCACCTCTCGGATATATTCTAGAATCTCTGAATAAGCATCATCGTCGTCAAATCCCTTATCCTCAATTCTGTCCAAGCATTTTTTCCAATCACAATTTTCCTTCATCTTCACCTACGATTTCACCATTACTAACTTCTATTATCTTATCATCGCCAAAGCTTCCTCCCCGTATCTTGTAGGGAGAGTTTCGCTTCAACGTCTTCTCCAAATACTCCAGGTCCTTGGGACGGAGATGAGTGAGAGCGAAATCCACCTCATTCAGTTGCGACTGATTGCTCAGGGCGAGATGCTGAAGATTGTGGCACATGAAGATGTCCAAGCGACGCAACTTGTCGTTCTTGCTCAAATTCAAAGATACCAAGTCCTTTGCTCCATCAATATGCAACTCCTCCAAGAGTGGATTGGCAGAGAAATCTAACTTCTCGTTTCTTATCTCGTGGAAGTCGATGAACTCCAGCAAAGGATTTTTGCTCACGTCGAGTTTCTCCTCGCCATAACCAGAATAGCCCAAGATACGCAAGTTAGGACATTCCGTGAGAATCACATCAAAGGTTTTCACCTCGAACATGCCACAGCCATCAAATCCGATAATGGCATCTTCCTCTTCCGAGCAGATGGTAATGGTATAGTTCACGCCCTTCTCAGGATAGGAATGACCAGCCTCAACCCAAGTCAACTTCTCAGAATTCTGTTCCTGTTTGCCTGTCACGACCTGTACCCTTCCATCGCCCCATGCAATCCCTGCCTTGCTGTCTTTCTTCAACATCAAGTGCAAGCCTACGGTCTCCCCCATTGTCCAGTCCAAAGTCTGGATATTGATTGTAATCTGTGCCATAATTCCTTGTTTTATGTTTACAGCTGCAAAGATAATGGTATGGTGTGTCAAATCGTGACACAAGCGAGAAAATTATCTCAAAAATCTTTGTATCACCTTGTACCAATAGTCCCAGGAATAGCCTACGGAAGGATGATTCACCGCCATCACTTTCACCTGCTTGCCATTACTCAGAAGGTAAGCACCTGTAGCAACAGGATAACCATCCACTACGATGTCGTCGCCATCCTGCCAGCGCACATTAGGAAGATTATCCCAAAGCCTCTTACCCCATACGATGACATACTCAGGCTGGTACTTTTCGAAGACCTCGAAGAATGCCTTGCCAGCCTGGTGATATTGTTCGGCTGCGCCAGCCTCGCGAGGACCACCCATCGCCACTTGCAGATAGTTGAAGAAGATGACCGAGTTCCAAATCTTCAGCCTCATCGCCAGATCTGTCTCCTCACCCACTAACGAACGTTCAAACTTCAAGAAAGTCCGCATCCAGTTTTGCCGTTCCTTATTCTCATTGAGATAATCCCCAAGCACCTGCTGCGTAAAGTTCATACACTCCCGATGTAGCTGGCAGTCGCCACAATCCGTACAACTCTCATCACAATAATGACTCTCGCCCAATATCATGATTCGCTTGCCGAATATCCCCCCGTTGGCATAATCCTTGCCAACGAAGGGCTGAAAGAAAATGTTGCTATTCATATTTTAAAATAATGAAACTATCCAATCATAAGCCATAGTTCCCAAGCGAATGGCCCACGAAATCACCACATAAATCAACCAGCAAAGCACGACGATGAACACAGCCGTCCAGAATGCCTTCTTATTCACCTTATTGATAATCTCCTTATCATCCTCGATATACCCGGTAACCAATCTCAGGTTCTCTACATACGAACGCTTGAATACATCCAGCACATCACCTATATAGAAAGGTATGGCACCTATCAGCACATCCATCAAGATATTATAGATGACAGCCAAAGTCAGCGGAATCGACTTAACCACGCAAAGACTGTAATAGATGAATGGGAACGCAAACACGCTCGTCAAAGCATCACCGATACCGACAGGAAGGATGAAACCAAGGATAGGATCCAAGAACCACTTGTCCATATACTTCGCCGCACCTACCATCAGACGATATGATGGCATGTTCATCATCTTCTCACGCTTAGCAGCTTTTTTATCAGCCCTCGCCTGTTCTTTGGCAAGAGCCGCCTCTCGCTTTTGATCTTCTTTTGCGAAATCCATGCCCAAATCAGCCTGGGCCTGCTGTCTTCTTGAACTTTCCATACGCCTTATAATTCTATTTGTTTCTTACCATTTATAAATTCCGTGAACTCCTGTTCCGAAAGAGAGAAACCGCTCAAGTCGCTCATCAACTCCATAGCTTGCTTACGTTCCTCCTCACTACCAGCCAGATTGATACGCTTGAACACCTCACGAAGATAAGCACTCTTGTTGTCTATCTTAGCCATTTCACGCTTAAACTCATCAGCATATTTCTTCAACTCCTTATCGTATGCAGCCGAAGCCAAGCTACCACTGAGCTGCTGCGCTTTGAGCTTAGCGAAACTATCAAATAGAGCAATACCTTTCTGTAAGGATTGTTCCATCGCACCAGTTAACTGCGCCAAGTCTTCCTCGCTATACTCAGCAGGTTTATTCTGTTGTGCGGTCTTACCCTCTATCTTCTTATGGTCTTTCGTATATGCTTCCACTCCATCGAGCAAATTCTTAGCCATATCCTTGTCGGCATGAAGATTATCTGCCAACATTCCTGTAAACTGAGAAAGGTTCTGCTCCACATCAGCAGGAAGCTTGGCAGCCTCCCGATAATCGGGAATATCTACCGTATGCACCAACTTCTCATCTATCTTGCTCTCCATGATTTCACGTCCAAGTTTCAGCATGGCAACCATATCACGAAGATGTTTCAGCATTTTCAGCTTCAAGTCGTCAGAGCAAACTATCTTGCTTCTGATCTCCTTAGAAACCTTATCCAGTTCACTGGAGAGTTTGGCATACTCATTTTTGATGCGGGTTTGTTCCTCACGATGCGATTCCAATTCCTCCTTATCCAACTTCAAATCTACCTGATAGCTCTCGTATTCTCTCACAAGTGGGAAGCATACCGCATTCCATTCGGCGAAGTCGCGATAGTAGTTCTTGTTGGCCATACCAAAGGTGATCCAGTTGACGAGGAAGAAAGGTTTGGAAGGCTTCTTCGCCTTCGCTTCCATATAACTTCCCAGCTTCGACTCCAAGGTTGCGGTGATGTCATTAATCAGCGAGGTATAGACATCGATGTTCTGAAGATGGTCGTTCATTTCCATGTCCAGCGCCTTCATCTGCTGAAGCAGACATTTTCGTTGCTCCTCCAATGGACGAATAGCCTCATCCGCATACAAAGCATCAAGCGTCGCCTTCAAGTCTGAAGCCAACAGTTTTTCTCCATAACGCAAGAACACATTCGCCTTCGGGATTACCACATCATTGAGCGTTTTGCAGATTACCAACAATCGTCCCATATCAGCCTTGATGCGAGTGGCATCATGCTTCACGCTCATCTGGAAGACTGACAAATCCGATTTCAATCGATTGGTGCGTTCGCCTGCATCCATATAATGTTCGAGCATCGTCAATCCTGCCATCGCCAAGCCCAAGGACTTGTTGCCGTTCGACAAAGACTTATAAGCCTGCAAAGAACCCTGCAAAGAAGTACGGAAACTATCAGAAATCTCACCAATCAGAGCAGCACATTTTTCCGTGAGCTTGTTATATTCCAGCTCCACATACTTAAGCATCTCGTCCACATCCAGCCACTCTATTCTTTTAAAGTCGAACAAGTCTGGTGAAACCATCTTGATAGAGTCGCCATAGATATCGATAAGTTTCAGGGCATAGTCACGATAAACCGTCCCGATATCACTACGCAAGGAAGTAAAATCTTCGATGTTTCCACGAACGCTATCCTCTGCATAGTGATAAGCCTCCACCATCTTGGTGTATTTGTCAAACATGGTGGACGCCTTGCTTCTTACATCTTTCACACCATTTGTGCCCATGAGCAAATCGGCCATCTTCAATGTTCCCTTGACAAGGACCAGGTTAAGGTTCAATTCCACTTGCTCTTTCAACTGCTCCAAAGCAGATGAAGATAACGCCAGTTCCGTCTCGGCTATCTTCAAAGCCTCCTCCTTGTTGCCCTGTTCCAGACTGTCATTCAACTTGTATTCAGCCACAAGGGTTGTACGTGAATTATTGGAAACAAAAGCAATGGCGATATTGCCATTATCATGGAAATATCTGTAGGCATCAAATACCAGCTTACTCACCTCCGAGGAATCGGAAGCTATACCATACTTCTTCAGTTCAAAAGCCAAATCTGCACGAAGATACGTCTTGTTCTCCTTGCAGAGTTCATCAGCAATCTTCTTGATTGCCTGATATACTTTTTGATTATCAGCCATACTGTTCATCGTATTTACATTTATTTATTCTTTATCACTTCCTACAAATGCCGAAACCTTCATAAAAGAGAAGGTTGCATCAACGAGCCAACCGATGCACGAACCGACTGTAGCTATCCACCAGGCAACATGATAACCTGCAGTACAATTGGTAGCCTTGAAAAGGACATCGCCGTCAAAGAGATGCCTCACCAGATTAGGCAGGAAGAACAATCCATGCGCCAATCCAGCTTGCCATCCATACAATTCCGTACCATTGATGTTGACAAACAATACTGCTGCCACTATTGCAACGATTGGTCGCCAAGGTAGGAACATGAAAACCATTACAAGAAGCCCTATAATTTTATTCATTTTTCGTTACACTTTATTTATGCTATGATTTCATCTATACAGACAATTATCTTTTAGATACATCTTGTTGTTTCTAATCTCAGTTGGAGTAAGTTTCTCTTTACGATAATCCTTCAAGGAATCCTTCTGCACCTGAAATCTACTCGTTTCCACAAAGATCAGGCTCTTGTGAATCCTCGTCTTGGCACGCTCCTCCATCCATTCTCTGCCTTTCGCGAGAGAAGACATATACCAATATCTCATCTCAGCCCAAGCATTCCTTGTAGGGTGCGCTGTGCCATGAATGAAGTCCCGATAAACGGGAAGCGAGAGACCAGTTAGCCAACAAACCAGGGCCGAATCCCCCTTAGCCATTAGCGTCATGTCCGACAACATCTGTTGCATGGTCATCTTCTCCGACTTCCGCCAAAGCATCCTCTTATCCATATATTCATTCTTCTCAGCCTCCTTCTTCTTTTGCCAATAGCCATGAGGGTTCAAGAAGAACCAATAGCCAAATAATACTACCAGCACGGCACTCAATACCGCAGCCAACCAACACACTCTTTTCCTGATGTTCTTTTCCATTGTTACATTACCTTATATAGTTATACATTTGATTTCGGCTGCGAAGTAACTATACAGATGTGTCAAATGGTGACAGAACATCAAGAAAAAAGTATATGCGGCTTACTTTTTCTTGGTAAACAAGCTTATTAACCAGCCAGTAAAGCCTCCGACTTCAGGAGCAGGATCTTCATAAATCTTGCCTCTTCGTCTCAGTTCATCCAATATTTTATTTTCATTCTTTGCCATAATTATTATACTTGAACATAATTACTCATCTACTTCTATAGCTTCAATGAAGTCTGCATATTCCGCATCCAACTCACTGATCTTCTTAATCGTAATATCATTCTTCTTAGAAGCTTCTATCAACTCCGTCTTAGATCGATCTGTCTCTTCCAATTTATTGTTATAATTGTCAAAGACCTGTGATAAATATTTTTCAAAATGTTCTACCACCTTATTTATCTCTGTCTGATAAGTAGAGACAAACTGATTCTTTGAGCTTTTTATCTGCTCCAAGCGCTTGTTTTCTTTAGAATCTTCTCTAAACTGCATCCAAATCTCAATACCAGCAGAAACTACCGGTATTCCAAACTTTGCGACTTTAGCGATATTACTAGCCCATCTTACTGCCTGCCAAGGTCCAAAGGACTTTCCAAAGAAATGTCCAACATCCAACACCATTTTATGGAGCGCTGATCCTGAAGCTTGGCCAATACCACCAGTAAATTTCGTTACATTAGGAGCCATATTTCCAATCTGTACTCCACCCTGCTTTAAAAGATCTAAAGCCTTTTTCTGCATAGATAGATTCTTATGCTCCTCAATACTGATATTAGGTGAAGCCAATTTTCTATCAATTTCTTCAGAGTATTTAACAAGCGAATCCTTACTACAGAAATCATTGACTTCATTCATCAATCGCTCATAATTATCGTTGATTGTTTTTTCTATCTCTGCAGAAGTATTAGATATATTGTTCTGCAATTCAGAATTCAATGCCTCTTGTTTAGATTTCCATTCAGTTTCGTCAATAGCACCTATATCATTAGATAATGAAATGACTTCACTCAATGCCGTAGATACAAACGAAGACAAAACGGTTCTTGTATCTCGTTTTAGTTCGGACAGACGATAACGTAATTTCTGCTCAAACTGATTATATTTGTCTGACAAAGTCTTGTCTACGGCAGTAACAGCAATATTTTTAAGATAACTTTGATAAACTCTAACAGGAGTATCAAATTGCTTTTTTATCATTCCCTTGCGAGCGACAAAGACGTTGAGCATATCTATAAAATGTTCAAAATTACTTAATTGAACAAACTCATTGTCGTTTTCATCAATACCATCCATATAGTCTGCCGCATCAATGAAGGCAAGAGGAAAGTTTTTCAGTTCATAGCCTCTTTCTGAGAATATTTTTTCCAACGAGATAGTATAGTTGTCTACAAGTTGGTCAAACTCTCCCGACTCCATTCCCATCTTATTGACAACAATAAACATCTTGTCTGCAAAATGTTGATTGTATGCCAAGTCGATGAAATTATTGAATAATACATCATCAAAAAGTTGGGAGGTCAAGACATAAAATATCAAATCGCATTCTTTTAAAGCAGCTTTAGTACTCTCATCATGCGATTCTACTTTACCTGCAAGAATACCCGGAGTGTCCATAAGAACAATGTTGTTCCATTTATATTCCGATACATGATCTGTAGCGACATTTGCATCTATCTTGATATCCTTTCTACCTGTTAATGCAGAAATAATAGTAGATTTGCCGGAACTATATTGTCCTACAAACGCTAAGCGTAATTCTTTACGGTCTTGCAAGCCTGCAAGCTCTGAGTCCATTTTACAAGTCAACTCCGTATTGTTGGTTTCTTTCAACAACGCTCGAGTTTTAGCTTCCAATCTACTAAGTCTTTCTTGGTAGACTGCATAATTAAATTGTTGTGCCATATTATTTGTTTTTTATTGTCATCTGAGTTGCCTTTTCTATCTTTTTGAATATTCTTACCTGTAAACCCCGTGTCATATAGGAACTTGATAGATTGCTTTTTCCAATCTCTTTCAACAGGATATCCATACACATAAAACTTGGTTACTCATTTCATTTATACTTATTTCTTTAACAGGATTCTTGCCTACAAAATCAAGAATTCGAAGACTTTACCAATGAATTGATTGCATTCTCGTTTTCTTGTACTTGCTTGACAAGTTTTTCCATATCCATTATTAATATCATCGGCATTTTTAGTATAAAGCATTAAATACCCGAATCAATAGTTTTATATGTAATCATTTATTGACTTTTCTTGTAATTCACAAGAACTTTGTTTCAAAATTCTTAATCAAATACCAAGAAATCAATACTATCATATAGTTTGCTTACGCAAAGTTTTTCTGTAGCCTTTTCTGATTTTTTTCTGATTTTTGAAGTAAAAAAAGACTCGTAAAAAATAGAACCTAAAAATACCAAC
>ENA-OQKQ01000477-OQKQ01000477.1-human-gut-metagenome-genome-assembly--contig:-NODE-477-length-13470-cov-2.783482_pt1 | contig 13470 bp, 13 predicted proteins | sample MGYA00242651_ERZ504803 | MGnify/ENA primary metagenome ERZ504803 (study PRJEB26092, sample SAMD00036380) | human gut metagenome | host: Homo sapiens | study: EMG produced TPA metagenomics assembly of...
GGTTATTTGCAAAGACTAATTTGAAAATTCGCGTTTGCAAGTACAGAAACCCTCTCAGGCCGCTTCGCGTCCAGCTCCCCCGAAGGGGGAGCTTTATAGGTGCTTTCCGTCAGCTGCAAAGAGCTCGCCCTTCGGGAGAGCTGGCAAAGCCGTCAGGCTTTGACTGAGAGGGTTTATGCCGCCCCGACAAGTTCCAGTTTGCCGTACAGCGCCAAACAGCGGAAAAGCCCCTGCATTCCAAAAAACGGATGCAGGGGCTTTTTTGTTTACTTCAAGATAATTTCGCCGTTTTCATCGGCATCCACCACAAGGGTGCCGCCGGAAGCAAGGCTGCCGTCGATCAGGCGCTCGGCGGCGGGGTCTTCCACCGCCTTGCGGATCACGCGGCGCAAATCGCGCGCACCAAACTTGCCGCCCTGACTCTTTTGCACCAGAGCTTTGAGAGCTGCCGGGGTGTAGCTGTAGGCGATGCCCTTGGCCTCCATGCCGGGCTTGTACTCGTCCAGCATCAGGGCCGCGATGCCCTCCAGCGTCTGCTGGCTCAGCGGCTTGAAGGCGATCACTTCGTCCACGCGGCCAAGGAACTCCGGGCGCAGGAACTGCGCCAGCGCCTTGCGGGTCTTTTCCTCGCTGAGCTGTTCCTCGCTCTTATTGAAGCCAAGCCCACCGGTACTCTGGTCGCTGCTGCCGGCGTTGGAGGTCATGCAGATGACCGTGTTGGAAAAATCCACCGTGCGGCCCTGCGCATCGTTGATCTTGCCCTCGTCCAAAATCTGCAGCAGAATGTTCATGACATCCGGGTGCGCCTTTTCGATCTCATCGAACAGCACTACGCTGTAGGGACGGCGGCGCACCTTTTCGGTGAGCTGGCCGGCCTCCTCGTAGCCCACATAGCCCGGAGGCGAACCGATCATGCGGGACACCGCGTATTTTTCCATATACTCGCTCATGTCCAGACGAATGAGCGGGTCCGGGCCGTCGAACAGCTGATTTGCCAGCTGCTTGACCAGCTCAGTCTTGCCCACGCCGGTGGGACCCACAAAGATGAAGCTTGCGGGACGGCGGCGGCCGGAAAGGTCGGCGCGGCTGCGCTTGATGGCCTGCGCCACCAGATGCACGGCCTCGTCCTGCCCGATGATCTTCTTTTTCAGCTCGCCCTCAAGGTTCGCCAGCTTTGCGAACTCGGTCTCCCGAATTTTGACCGCCGGAATGCCGGTCCACAGCTCGATGACCTTGGCCACATCGTCCATGGTCACCTGGATCTCGCTGGCAGCAGCCTGCTTTGCGGGCAGGTCGGCTTCGAGCTTTGCAATGCGGGTCTTGCGCTCGGCCACGCGCTCGTAGTCGATGGGCTCGTTCACATCCGCATTCTCCATCTCGGCTTCTTCCTGCTTGAGGGCATCCAGCTCCTTCTGCATCCCCAGATACTCGGAAATGACCGGGTGGGCCAGATTGCAGCAGGCGCAGGCTTCGTCCAGCAGGTCGATGGCCTTATCGGGCAGATAACGGTCGGTGATATAGCGCTCACTCAGGGTGACAGTGGCAGAAAGCACATCGGCAGGCACCTGCACATGATGGTGCTGCTCGTAGTAGTGCTTGATGCCGTTCATCACAGCAAGGGTATCGGCCACGCTGGGTTCTTCCACCCGCACAGGCTGGAAACGGCGTTCCAGCGCCTGATCCTTCTCGATATACTTGCGGTACTCGTTGAAGGTGGTGGCACCGATGACCTGAATTTCACCACGGGAGAGGGCGGGCTTCAGGATATTGCCCGCGTTCATGGCACCCTCGCTCTCACCGGCAGAGGTGATGGTGTGGATCTCGTCGATGAACAGGATCACATTGCCTGCGGCCTTCACTTCGCTCAGCAGGCCCTTGACCCGCTGCTCGAACTGGCCGCGGAACTGGGTGCCTGCCACAAGGCTGGTGAGGTCCAGCAGATAGATCTCCTTATCCTTCAGGCCGATGGGCACATTTCCCTTGGCAATGCGCTCCGCAATGCCCTCGGCAATGGCGGTCTTGCCCACACCGGCTTCGCCGATGAGGCAGGGGTTGTTCTTCTGGCGGCGGCTCAAAATCTGGATGGTGCGGTAAATTTCGCGGTCGCGGCCAATGATATCGTCCAGTTTGCCTTCCCGGGCCTTGCGGGTCAGATTCTCGCAATAGGTATCCAAAAATTTGCGCTTAGGCGGCTTTTTGCCGTTTTTGCGGTCGGCCTTTTTGTCGCCATCCTTCTTCTCGCTGCTGGTAAAGCCCAGCGGGAAGGTGGCATTGCTGCCGGGGATCAGATCTTCGTCCATGCTGTCCGGGTCAGCATCCTCGCCGCCGTTCGCCATGTTCATCATCATGGAGAGCGGGTTTGCATCGCCCATCTCCTCCATCATGCTTTCCATGCGGTTCTCCATGTTATCAAGATCCTGATCCGACATGCCGAACTGCTTCATCAGATCGTCCACCGGCTTGATGTGCAGCTCACGGGCGCAGTGCAGGCAGTAGCCCTCCTGCTTCATCTGACCATTGTCCATCCGCTGGATGAAGATGATCGCCGGACGTTTCTGGCATCGAATACAGACCATAGTTCCTCCTTTATGCAAAACCCTTTACAGGAAAGGGTTGAAGAGATTGAAGATTTTGTAGTAAAGACTGCTGCTCATCACCGTATCGTTGAGCACATTCAGGTTTCCGCCTGTGATGACGATGATGCCCCACAGGATGCACAGCACCAAATAGATATCCAGCAGCGCCGTGGCACCGCCCACCAGCCAGCCAAGGCCGCGGTTTACCGTGCCAATGACCGGCAGCTTGTTCACAAGGCCCAGCACCGTGACCAGCATACTGACCAGCAGGCGCAAAAGCGCGTAGAACAAGAAGAACAGCACCAGCGTGATCACCGGTGTGAGCAGCGGCTGCAGCACGTTTTCCACAATGGAATCGGCCAGCACCACCGCGTTATCGGCCAGCACAGCGCCAATGGAGCGCTCGCAGGCTGCCACGATGGAAGCGCGGAAAGAAGCAGGCAGGAAGCCCGCATACTTTTCCGCAATGCCGGAAAGGTCTACCGCACCGCCCGCAGCAATGTTTGCTGCGATCTGGGTGCGGAAGCCGCCTGCCAGCATGTGTTCGAACACCCAGCCGGCGCAGACAGCGGAAAGCTCCTTGGCCCCCAGCAGACTGAACAGGTTGCCCACCAGCTGCACAATGGACGAAAGAAAGCCCTTGCGCGCATAGCGCACCACCAGAATGATCCATGCTGCCGTGCATATGATATCAAAAAGAAATGACGGATTCTTGAACATACCTTGTTTTCCCTGTTATTTTTATCACTTTCCCCGCAAGAGTGCTATTTACGCATGATCTTCTCACCCAAAAATCACTGTCCGCTGGAAGCTGTCTGCTCCGGCGGTGTGACCGCCTGCACCGTGTTGCCGGTGAACACCAAAATCTGCCTGCCCTCGATCAGCGCCCGGGGCCGGGCCGAAAGCGGCTGGCTCCACTGGAACTCGCCCACACTGTTGAAGCGCTCCACTGTGCTGTCGGTGAGCAGATAGAAGCCGTCGTTCTTTGCCCGGATGATCTGGCTGGCCGAGAGCACGCTGCCGCTGTAACCCACGGTCAGCTCCCCGTCCAGCAGCACCGCCGTGCTGGTCTGGCCATTGCTCAGCAGCAGGGCCGCACCGTTACTGGTGTTGGACACGCTGACGAGGGTGCCGCCGCCAAAATCGTAGCTGGCGCGTTCGCCTGCGCTGCCGCCGCTCGTGTTGTACAGCACGGCGCGGTTCTCATAAAGCACCAGCAAAAAGCCGTTGGACATCCAGCCCATCCACTGGGGCACACTGTTCTCGGAGCCAAGGCATACCGGGTCGCCCTGCGAGAGGGGCAGTACATAAAGGTTCGTGGTCAGCTGGCCGCCCACCGCCGATACAGCGGCCACGGCAAGGCGGCGGCTGTCCGGCGCAAAGGCCATGCGCAGCGGGGTGCCCTGCTCACTGGTCAGGTTCCACACCAGCTGCTGCTGCATACTGGAATTGTAAACGGTCAGCTTTGCCACGCTGTCGGTGCTGTCGGTCACAACAGCCACCTGTCCGGCATCTGCCACGGCGCACAGCGAGATGGTGCTGTCCATGGTTTTGGTATAAAGGTTCTGGGTGCGGCTTTCCACCCGAAGCTCATTGCCGGAGCGGTTGTACAGCACAAAGCGGGTCTTGCCTGCAGCAATGGCCGGCGGGCATAGCCGCTCTGGATGCTGTTCAGGCGGGTGCCGCCAAGACTGTATACCACGCAGCTGTCGCCGCCCATCTCCACAAAGCTGCCAGACATCTGCGCCACCGCATCCGGGTCGGTGATGCCGGTCTGCTGTGGCCAGCCTGCGGCTGGTGCCAGCGCGATGACGGCAGTATCCACAAGGTCTTTTGCGCGCGCAATGGAAGACCCCACTGCGCCGGTGGCAAACAGGACAAGGATGGTCAGCACCGCTACGATGATGACGGTGCGGCGGATGCGCCGTGTGCGCACCCGGGCCCGGGCGGCTTCCAGATATTCGACGCGCCCGGCAGAAAGCGTCTCCCCTTCGGCGGAATGTCCGCCGCGGCGAATTTTGCTCATGAATGGTTCTCCTTACAGATCATACTCCACACACTTCAAAAACAGGCCCTTGGCGGGCAGGGTCGGCCCGGCGCGGCTGCGGTCACGGCTTTCCAGAATGGCGGGAATTTCCGTCGGGTCCAGCCGGCCTGCGCCCGCTTCGCACAAAGTGCCCGCCAGAATGCGCACCATGTTGTACAGGTAGCCGTCGGCGGTCACTTCAATGTCGATCTCGTCCCCCTTGCGGGTAACATGACAGTCCGTGATGGTGCGCACGGTATCGCCATGGGCTGCAGCGGAAGAGCCCGCCGCGCACAGGGCCAGAAAATCGTGCCTGCCCACGAACTGCTGCGCCGCCGCCTGCATTCTGGCTTCGTCCAGATGCCGGGGCACCCGGGTGTAATAAGCCGCGTCAAAAGGCGAGTCGATGGGGTGGTTGTGGATGCGGTAGAGGTAGGTTTTGGTATGGGCCGCGTACCGGGCGTGGAAATCCTCCGGCACCACCTGCGCGTCCAGCACCCGGATGTCCGGCGGCAGATGTTGGTTGAGCGCCAGCGGGAGCTTTGCCGCCGGGATGCGGGTATCGGCGTGGAAGTTGAGCTTGAAGCCCAGCGCGTGCACCCCTGCATCGGTGCGGCTGCAGCCCTTGATATCGGGGCGGCTGCCCAGCACGGCCTGCAGCGCATCCTGAAAGGTTTGGGCCACGCTGCGGCCATTGGGCTGCACCTGAAAGCCGCAGTAGTTCGTGCCGTCGTAGGCAAGGGTAAGTAAAAAAGTTCTGCATGGAACTCCTTCCGTCACGGCTTTGCCGTGCCACCTCCCTCAAAGAGGGAGGCTATAAGGCCCCTCCTCGAGGGGCGTGTCGCCGAAGGCGACTGGGGAGGTTTTAAAATTACGGGAACACCAGCCGGGAGGCAAGGATCACTGCAAAGCAGGCGATGCACACGGCAAGGTCGATATAATCCTGCTTTTCGCAGCGCAGCACCTTCAGGCGGGTGCGGCCGTCGCCGCCCCGGTAGCAGCGGCATTCCATGGCCATGGCCAGCTCGTCCGCGCGGCGGAAGGCCGAAATGAACAGCGGGATGAGCACCGGCACCAAGGCTTTTACCCGGTCGGTCATCTTGCCGGTGTCCAGCTGGGCACCGCGGGCTTTCTGGGCGTTCATAATTTTGTCCGTCTCCTCAATGAGGGTGGGGATGAACCGCAGGGCAATGCTCATCATCATCGCCAGCTCGTGCACCGGGAAGTGCAGTTTGCCCAAGGGCTTGAGCAGCTGCTCGATGGCATCCGTGAGCACGATGGGGCTGGTGGTGTAGGTGAGCAGGCTGGTGCCCGCGATGAGCGCCATGACGCGCACCGCCATCAGCACAGCATAGCGCACACCCTCGGCATAAATGGTCAAAAACCAGATGTGCACCAGCGGTTCGCCCTCGCCTGACACAAAGAACAGGTTCAGCACCGCTGTGAAGATCACGATGGGCAGGATGGGCTTTAAGCTCTTGAGGATCATTTTGCCGGGAATTTTTGCCACCTTGTACATTGCTGCAAGGAACAGAATGGAAAGGGCAAGGCCCAGCGGATTGGAAGCTGCAAACAGCAGCACGATATAGACGATGGTCAGCACCAGTTTCAGGCGCGGGTCGAACCGGTGCACCAGACTGTTGCCCGGGAAGTGCTGGCCGATGGTGATATCTCTCAGCATCCGGCAGCGCCTCCTTCCTTCTTTGCTTCCCGCGGGAGCACAAGGCTCTCGCCTGCCTCCCGGCGGCGCTTGGCCTCCAGGATCATCTTGACCGCATAGGGGATGGTGTACACATCAGCGGGCACATCCACACCCATCTCCCGCAGCTTGAGGAAGATCTTCGTCACCTGCGGCACGGAAAGCCCCAGCTCCAGCAGCTCCGGAGCGCGGGCAAAGACTTTTTCCACGGTGTCGTACATGGCAATTTTCTTGTTGCTCATCACCAGAACGCGGTTGGCGTACTTGGCAATGTCCTCCATGCTGTGGGACACCAGCAGCACAGTGGTGCCGGTCTTTTTGTGGTACTCCTTCACCTCGCTGAGGATGTCGTCCCGTCCCTCCGGGTCAAGGCCCGCAGCAGGCTCGTCCAGCACCAGAATGCGGGGCTTCATGGCCATAACGCCCGCCACGGCCACCCGGCGCTTCTGGCCGCCGGAAAGCTCAAAGGGACTGCGCTCCAGCAGGGCCGGGTCAAGGCCGACAAAATCGGCGGCTTCATGCACGCGGCGGTCGATCTCGGCTTCGTCCAGACCCATGTTCTTGGGGCCGAACGCGATATCTTTATAACAGGTTTCCTCGAACAGCTGGTACTCCGGGTACTGGAACACCAGACCGGTGAGGAAGCGGAAGTCCCGGATCTTCTCCGGATCTTCCCACAGGTCGCGGCCATCGATATAAATTTTGCCGCTGGTAGGCTTGTTCAGGCCGTTCATGTGGGTGATGAGGGTGCTTTTGCCGGAGCCGGTGGCCCCGATGATGCCCACAAAGTCACCCTCTTCCACCGTAAAGCTCACGTCGTCCAGCGCAGTGACCGCATTGGGCATGCCGGGGTTGTAGACGTAGCTCAGATGTTCTACTTTGATGATATCTGCCATTTGCGTCTGCCCCCCTTACTGCAAAAGCTCGTACAGAGCCTGTGCGCATTCGCCGGTGTCGATGATGCCCTCCGGCATCGGGATGCCGGCCTTCACCAGCTCGTCCCGCAGCTCTGCAGCCTGCGGCACATCCAGATGCAGGGAGCGCACCTTCTCGGTCTGGCTGAACACCTCTTTCGGGGTGCCCTCCATCACCACATGGCCCTTGCTCATCACCAGCACACGGTCCGCCTGCGCAGCTTCCTCCATGTAGTGGGTGATAGACACCACGGTGATGCCCATATTCCTGTTCAGGTAGTGGATGGTCTGCATCACCTGCTCACGGCCCCGGGGGTCCAGCATGGCGGTGGCTTCGTCTAATATCAGGCAATCCGGCCGCATGGCAACAACGCCTGCAATGGCAACGCGCTGCTTCTGGCCGCCGGAAAGGTTGTGGGGTGCGCGCTCACGGTACTCATAGATGCCGGCCATCTTCATGGAGTCGTCCACGCGGCGGCGCATCTCTTCGGGCGGCACACCGAGGTTTTCCAGTGCAAAGGCAACGTCTTCCTCCACCACGGTGGCAACGATCTGGTTGTCCGGGTTCTGAAACACCATACCCACGGTCTGGCGGATCTCATAGAGCTTGTCGTCGTCTGCGGTGTCCATGCCCTCCACGTAGACCTTGCCGCTCTCCGGCAGCAGGATAGCGTTGAAGTGCTTTGCCAGCGTGGACTTGCCGCAGCCGTTGGCACCCAGCACGGCCACGAATTCGCCGCGCTTTACTTCCGTTGAGACACCGTCCAGTGCGTAAACCGGCTGGTCGCTGTCGTAGCGGAATTTCAGATTTTGTGCTGTTAAAATCGTCTCTTCCATTTGTGTTTCTCTTTCTGGTGGTGCGCCCCTCTGAAAGGGGCTGTACCCCAAATCTCAGATTATTTTATAAACTCCCCCAGCCACCTGCGGCGGCAGCCCCCTCAAAGAGGGAGCCTTTTGGTTTTCTGCCGTCAGAAAGCCTCCCTCCCTGAGGGAGGTGGTATCGCGAAGCGATGACGGAAGGAGTATTTACTCTTCCCAGATGGCGGTTGCGCCGCAGGGCACCACGCCGCCGGTGGCAGAGACCGGCAGGCCGATCTCGTCGCAGCTGGTCTCGCCGCCAAAGCGGGGCACCAGCGTGGTCTTGAGCATATATTCCATGACCGCCGGGGACAGGCCTGTAGTGTAGCTGTTCACTGCAAAAAACAGCGGCGTATCGCTCAGCACCTCTTCGCACTGGCTGATGAGGTCGTAGATGCAGTCCTCCAGCTTCCAGATCTCACCGCCGGGGCCGCGCCCGTAGCTGGGCGGATCCATGATGATGCCGTCGTAGGTGTTGCCGCGGCGCTTTTCGCGGGCAACGAACTTGGCACAGTCGTCCACCAGCCAGCGGATGGGCCGGTCGGCAAGGCCGCTTGCCGCAGCATTGTCCTTACCCCACGCCACGATGCCCTTGGAGGCATCCACATGGCAGACGGTGGCACCTGCCGCCGCACAGGCCAGCGTGGCACCGCCGGTGTAGCCGAACAGGTTCAGCACCTTTACCGGGCGGCCTGCGGCACGGATCTTTTTGGCGTACCATGCCCAGTTGACAGCCTGCTCCGGGAACACGCCGGTGTGCTTGAAGCCGGTGGGGCTGACGATGAGGGTGAGCTTATCCTCGCCCTCGCCGCAGCTGATCTTCCACTTTTCGGGCAGACGGCGCTTGTACTCCCACTCGCCGCCGCCCTGATTGGAGCGGTGATAAACAGCATCTGCCTTTGCCCACAGCGGGCTTTGCTTGGGCGTTTTCCACACCACCTGCGGGTCCGGGCGGATGAGGATGGTCTCACCCCAGCGCTCCAGACGGTTGCCGTCGGTGGCATCCAGCAGTTCATAGTCTTTCCAGGTATCTGCAGGGCGCATAGCGTCCTCCCTTCTCTTTTCTCCGTTTCTTACTGGCCCAGAATGCGCTTGTTGATCTTATCCACGATGCGGTCGGCGCAGCGGTGGATGGCGTCCAGATCCTGGCCCTCCACCATCACGCGGATCTTCGGCTCGGTGCCGGACACCCGCACCAGCACGCGGCCCATGCCCATGAGCTTCTGCTGCTCGTTCTCAATGAAACCGGCCAGCACTTCGTCCTCTTTGTATGCCTGCTTCTGGGCGGCGTTGGCGGTCACATTCACCAGCACCTGCGGATACTGGGCGTAGATGCCGTTCAGTTCGCTCATCTTCTTGCCGCTCTCCGCCAGCAGCTTGAGCAGCTTGCCGGCGGTCAGCTCACCGTCGCCGGTGGTGGCATGGTGCAGCAGGATGACATGGCCGCTCTGCTCGCCGCCGATGGCAAAGCCGTTCTCGCGCATGTTTTCCAGCACGTAGCGGTCGCCCACGGCAGTCTTTTCGGTGTTGATGCCCTGACTCTCCATATATTTGATGAAGCCCAGATTGGACATGACCGTAACCACGGCGGTGTCGCCGTCCAGACGGCCTTTTTCCTTCATGGTCATGGCCAGCAGGGCAATGATCTTGTCGCCGTCCATCTCCTGACCCTTTTCGTCGCAGCCAAGGCAGCGGTCGGCATCGCCGTCAAAGGCAATGCCGCAGTCAAAACCGCCTTCCACCACAGCCTTTTCCAGATTTTCCAGATGGGTACTGCCCACACCCTTGTTGATGTTCTGGCCGTCAGGCTCAATGCCGATAAAGGTGCACTTTGCGCCCAGACGGGGGAACAGCTTCTGCGCCACAGCAGCCGAAGCGCCGTTTGCACAGTCGATGCAGATGTTCAGGCCGGTCAGGTCGCCGTGGATGGACTCATACAGGTGATCCACATAGTCCTGCAGGCCGTCATCGCGGCGGTACACACGGCCCACCTCGGCACCGGTCTTCAGCTCAATGCCCGCGCAATCGTTGTCGATGTAGGCTTCGATCTGGTTCTCCACCTCGTCCGGCAGCTTATAGCCGGTACCGGCAAAGATCTTGATGCCGTTGAACTCCATCGGATTGTGGGAGGCAGAGATCACGATGCCGGCATCGGCATTGTACTTGCCCACCAGATAGGCCACAGCGGGCGTTGGCAGAACGCCCAGACTTTCCACATCCGCACCCACGCTGCACAGACCGGCGGTCAGGGCTGCTTCCAGCATATCACCGGACTGGCGGGTGTCCTTGCCGATCAGGATGCGCGGACGGTGGCCGGTGCTGCCGGTCAGCACCGCAGCAGCGCCGCGGCCGATCTTCATTGCCAGCTCACAGGTCAGGTCTGCGCCGGCCACGCCGCGCACGCCATCGGTTCCAAAGTATTTTCCCATAATAATACCCCACTTTCTATAGAAAGAAGCAAGTTATAATATTGTAAGCATCCTCGCCCTCTCCGTCATCGCTGCGCGATGCCACCTCTCCCTTTGGGAGAGCTGTCGAACGAAGTGAGACTGAGAGGGCAAGCCCGTTTATCTCAGAACAAACTCTGCTGCCCGTTGTCCTCGGGCACAGCGGCCTCCGGCGCTTTCAGGCCCAGATGTTCGTAGGCCAGCCGCGTTGCGCAGCGCCCCGGGGCTCCGGGTCAGAAAGCCCATCTGCATCAGATACGGCTCACACAGGTCTTCCAGCGTGACGGATTCCTCGCCGAGGGCCGCCGCCAGCGTTTCCAGACCCACCGGGCCGCCGTTGTACATTTCAATGATCGCACGCAGCATACTGCGGTCCAGTTCGTCCAGACCCAGAGCGTCCACGTCCATCCGCTTGAGGCCCATCAGAGCCACATCCCGGTCAATGATGCCGTCGCCCAGCACGGTGGCAAAGTCGCGGATGCGCTTCAAAAAGCGGTTTGCCACGCGGGGCGTGCCGCGGCTGCGCTTGGCCAGCTCGTAAGCACCTTCCGGCGTGATGGGCTGGTCGAGGATGCCTGCCGAGCGCTGGATGATCTTGCTCAGTTCATCCGGGCTGTACAGCTCCAGCTTGAGCAGCACGCCAAAGCGGTCGCGCAGAGGGCCGGTGATCTGGCCTGCACGGGTGGTGGCACCCACCAGCGTGAACCGCGGCAGGTTGATGCGGATGCTCTGGGCGCTGGGGCCTTTGCCGATCATGATATCCAGCGCATAGTCTTCCAGCGCCGGATACAGCACCTCTTCCACCTGACGGGACAGGCGGTGGATCTCGTCGATGAACAGTACATCGCCCTCCTGCAGATTGGTGAGCAAGGCAGCAAGGTCACCGGGCTTTTCAATGGCCGGGCCGCTGGTAATACGGATCTGTACGCCCATTTCGTTGGCAATGATGCCTGCCAGTGTGGTCTTGCCAAGGCCCGGCGGGCCGTAGAGCAGGATGTGGTCCATCGGTTCGCCGCGCCGCTTGGCAGCTTCCAGATAGATTTTCAGGTTCTGCTTGACCTTTTCCTGCCCGATATAGTCTTCCAGATGCTGCGGACGGAGGTTGTTTTCCTCGCTGTCCGCCGCCGTCATGCCGGGCTGCATCATTTTTGCGCCATAGAGCGCGGTATCGTCCTGCATCGTTTACCTCCTGCCCGCCATGCTGCGCAGCGCCAGCTTGATGATCTCTTCCACCGGGAGCGTACCGTCGATCTTGGAGACGGCCAGTGCGGCTTCGCTCTGGCTGTAGCCCAGCGACACCAGCGCGGCGATGGCCTGCCCTGCCGCCGCAAGGACACTCTCGGCCGTTGTAACGTAGCCGTATAGGGCGTCAAGAAGGTTGTCGACATTTTCTGCGGAACCCCCTTGCAGGCACTGCTCGAGCTCCACAAGCTGCGTATACAGATCCGTTGCGCCGACGTTGCCGCTGATGCCCTTCAGTTTGTGGACGGACGCCCGGATGGAGGGCATATCGTCCCGCAGCCGGGCCTGCCTGATCTCGGCGTACAAGATAAGTATAAAAAAACGGAAAAAAGTCCGTGCTCTGGTTCCGGTCGTTCATAATCTGCTTTTTGTCCATGCCCGTCCTTCCGATGTGCAGCGTGTAAAATCTCAAGTCACTTATCTGCAATATATCACCGATACTCGCACTGGGCAGAAGATTATTGTCCCCGACAGTCAGATGCAGCGTTTCATTGCCGTATCCGGCACTTACGATGATCATCTTCTTAGTTTCAACCGGATGAATTGAACTTGTCCAAAGGCACCAAAGTCCGGATTACCGGCGGTGAATTTGAGGGGCAAGAGGGGATATTTCTGAGTAAAGGGCGCACGTGACCGTCGCGTGGTTATCGAAATCAAAGGTGTCATAGCTGTTGCCATGGCCACTATCCATCCCGATCTTATAGAAGTAATCGGCTGAACTTTATTTTAATCTTAATTCTATAATTGCTTATGTCTCTTTCCGAAGAAGCAATCACTCTTCAGCGTGCTGCGCACGAACTGATGTATTTGGGTATGGACGGCAGTCCCGTCTATAGCGATGACTTGTCACGGCGGAACGGTGAGGTCTACCGTCTTACCATGGCTTTGTACCGGTCGGGTGTAAAAGGCACTACCATCGAAGAGCAGGCAAATGTCTGCCTTGCCCTTCTTATGGGTTACAGCGCCTCTTTTGTCGACCATGGCGAAAAACAGCGGCATGTCCAGGAAGTGCTGGACTGTTGTTGGGATGTGCTCGATGCCCTTCCCGCTTCCTTACTGAAGCTCCGTCTGCTTACCGCCTGCTACGGTGAAGTGTTCGACGAGTCTTTGGCCGACGAGGGCCGTTCCATCATCGCCTCCTGGGATTCCTTATCACTTACTCCCGAACAGCAGGAAGCGGTTGATGAGTTTCAGAATGTGACAGACAATCCCTATCCGTGGGAATATATCGATGAATAAAACTTTTCATTATAATGCTTAACAATAAATCCGTATTGATTACCGGAGAACGGGTTCCTTCGGAAAGAAGTTTGTGGAAACCATCCTCCGTGATTATCCGCAAGTAAAGAAAATCATTATTTACTCCCGCGATGAGCTGAAGCAATTTGAGCTGAAACAGAAATATCCCGGTCATAAGTATCCGCAACTGCGTTTCTTTATCGGTGATGTCCGTGACCTCGAACGCCTGACGCGGGCTTGCGAAGGAGTGGACGTGATTATCCATGCAGCCGCCATCAAGCAGGTGGATACCGCTGAATACGAATCCCGAAGAGTGCATCAAAACCAATGTACACGGTGCGCAGAATGTGATAAAGGCTGCTCTTGCCACCGGTGTACAGCATGTGGTGGCCCTTTCTACCGACAAGGCTTGTGCCCCCATTAATCTTTATGGTGCCACCAAGCTCACTTCCGACAAGCTGTTTACTGC